>Ga0181523_10000618_pt1 | contig 40367 bp, 34 predicted proteins | sample PEATcosm2014_Bin_43_FD_119752 | JGI IMG/M metagenome (GOLD analysis project Ga0181523, IMG submission 119752) | Peatland microbial communities from MTU Mesocosm Facility, Houghton, MI, USA - PEATcosm2014_Bin05_30_metaG | ecosystem: Environmental > Terrestrial > Soil > Wetlands > Peat | place... | reverse complement strand
GCCGGGCGGCGTCGAGGCGTGGAGCCCGGCGGCGGAGAAACGAACCATTGGATGTCTTCATGGCCCCATTTTTACCACCGCCACCCGCTGATCAACAGGGGGACGCTCCTTTACCGCTTACACAAGGGGTGCTACAATTTGGCTTTTTTGTAGTACCTGTAGCACCTTGGCTGAAGGCTTCCGTCCGCCGAAATGGCTACGGACTGGCGAAAGGCTAAAATCAAACCGGCGGCGAAGGTGGATCACCACCCCGTCACGTTGCTGGATCTTTGAGAGCATCATCCAACACAGCTCTAACTTCTTCGGCTCTTCGGATCATTTTATAGCGCCAGCGCCCATAACCGCCATGCGCATTCACCGCCGAACACCATCTCTCGGCTGCGGCTTTCTTCACGTCTTCAAGCGGGTCATATCCCTTTGTCTCCAATATGAGGGATTGCTCGTTTTTCGTATCCAATTGGATGATGAAATCGGGCTGGTAATCGTGCATTTGACCGTTGTGCAAATAAGGCACAGCGAAGCCGAGTCCGGCATTTTTTGCGAATGCGCGAACCGCTCGATGGGTATCAATATAATACGCCGCCGTCTGTTCCCACTTGCGCGTATCCGCAACGACGTAATTAACGTGTGATTTATTGACCTCCCGCACATCGCGGGTTGTCCAGAAATCAACCTCGCTGGTGGAACCAGGGCCACGCGAAGATTCCAAGCGCGGAATCTCCGGCGATTCGCCATTGGCTGCGTCCGGGCGGATGGATTCGTTAAGGATCTCAACCAGCCAGCCATAGTAGGGCGCAAAATGCAGATCGCGCTTGTCGGCTGGAGGCGAAACTACAATTTCTTCCCGGACATACCTGTCAACCACGACGACCAGTTGAGGGAATAAAACTTGGGGCGGGATCTCAGAACCACGCTCTTTGATGAAATCCTTTGTCAGCGCCTTGGCAACATCGAATACAAGTTCCTGGAGACGCAGGTGGGATCGGCGTTCGGCGAGGCTGATTTGATCCACCTGACCCGGACCCATTAAGGAAAGACGACCGCGGTTATTAAAATTCAACGCCTTCACATCCACTTCCGGCGGAATTTGATCGGGCTTAATGATAAGCGGAGGCACGTTTTCCCAATCTACGGTGACGCGGTTGCGGATGGCTTGGGTGTATCCTTCCACACGGGGGAACCGAATCTGAAAACGGGACTTCTCCGGCAAAGCGTGAACGTGATGTCGCTTTACAGGTGGTGGCGGAGTTCCGCCGGGATTTGCCTTGAAAGGCACCACCTCAAACGGCACACCGAAAACCTTTGCCACTTCTTCCGGCATCAATCCATCTTCACCAGGTTGATAACTGGCCCGACGCAAACCACGGCCAACCACCTGTTCGCACAACAGTTGAGACATAAATGGCCGCAAACCAATAATATGCGTCACCGTGCTGCAATCCCATCCTTCCGTAAGCATTCCGACGCTCACAATGCAACGCACGTCCCGGCCTGGTGGGTGAAGTGGTCTGTCCAGTTTCGTGGCAAGTTCCTCAAAGCCGTCCGGGTAAATGGGGCGCTCCTGAGAATCCATCGGCCACGAAGCCTTGCCAACCGTGTCGAGCGTAAATCTCATCCAACGCGATTCATCAGATTTTGGAGCGTCCGAGTCCGTCTCATGCACGACCTTCGAGTGAATGATGATCGTGTTCGTTTCAGTTTCAGTGTTTCGAAAACCGTCAATCTTGGCCGGTGGAATACCACTCGGACACTTGTCGTTTGCCACCCAATCGAAGACCACATTTGCCAAAGCCGTGTTTTTGCAAACCATAATGAACACCGGCGGACGTGGTTCGCCGTTTTTGCGCCATTGCTCCCGCTCGGCTTCCCACAGGCCGGCCAGCATTCCAATGGGGGTGTGCGCCCATTTCAGCACGGCTTCCGGCTTGGGACTGGCGTGTTTGCCGCCACGCGCTGCGGGCGTGAGACGGCCTGGTTGAAGAATCCAACGCCATATGTTGAAGTAACCCGGAATCTCCGCGCCCGTCGTGTCACGAATGGCAAGCTGGGGAATCTTCACCAGCCCGGATTCAATCGCATCCATCAAGCTGAAATCGCTGACCACCCAGGGGAACGGGCGATTTGTCTGCTGGCCAACGCGGCCTAGAAAGTAGGGCGTTGCTGACAAGTCCATGCAAAAGTTGATCCCTCCTTTCCCCTTTCTGCCCAAAACCTTGTTTATCCGGTCAAGGCCAGCAATCCAGACGGTTGCTTCCTTGAAAAACTCCTCGGCCTCCTCATCCTCTCCAAAATCATCATCTTCATTCTCGTCAGGCTCCTCTCTCTTTATCCTATAAGCGTGATGGGCCTCGTCGTTCATCACGAGGATGTTTTGTTTGCCGCCTATGTCGCGGCCAAGAACGCGGTTTATCAACGCGGTATCGCTCTCGACATAGCGCCGGCTGCGCACTTTGATGGCCATGTCTTCATGCGGATTGCCCTTTATGACTTCCAGCAGCCCATTGGCGATTTGCTGGTGAAGCGATTCGCGCGTCAGAAATCGCACCCCGCGCTTTGTGTCGTTCTTTTCCCCTATGCGAATGGTTTCTGTGGTCAACTCCTCGCGACCGCGCTTCACCACTTTGGCCGCGTCTCCATTTGTGACAGAATGCGGCTCAAAAACATGCCAATTGGTAACGATGACCTTGCCTTGGCGCAAGCGTTCCATAAGCGGACCCGAAGGCACAAGGTCGCGGGTGCGGTAGAGACTGGCTTCCCCAAGTTCAGGGTCAAGTTCGCGGTCGCGGTCGCGTATGGTCACGCTTGGCACCACCACCAAAACCACGTCGGAATAGCGCGAATCGCTCCGGTCATTGACTTTGTTCAGGATACTCCATGCGGCGAGCATTCCCATGACCGTTGTCTTGCCGGAACCGGTGGCCATTTTGCAGGCGTAACGGACAAACCCGCTGAAACCCTCGGCCTTGCGATCGTCGCTCGGCTCGTCCCGGGGAATGTCCAAGCCTTGACGGAAATCCGCCCGCGCTTCGATAAGGAAAATAATCGTCTCCACCGCCTCAATCTGGGCGAAGAAAAGACGCTTTTCGCGTCCCTCCCGCCGCCACCATTGCAAAAGCTCAAAGGTCGTGCGGGTCACTCCCGCATGACCGCTCTCGCGCCAGGCCTTGACGCGGTCGCGAATGCGGTTCACCAGCTTCATTTCAATGGCGAGACCGCCGCGTTGGTCCGCTTCCTGTCGCGGCTCGCGGTAGAAATAGATGGCTGGCCGGCGTCCCTGCCGACGCTCAGCGGGCTTGCCTTCAAGAATCCACCAATGCTCCTTCGGCTCCTCGAAAGGCGAACTCAGGATCGGGCTTGAAACTTCAAAGTTGCTCACAGGCCGAATGCTTGCTGAATGAAATCGAGTTTCTCTTTCACTTCGGGATGAATTTCCCCTGGCTCCATAATGGCGGCAATTTCGTTGAATCGCGTAGAATCCATACCATAAACGCCGCCCTCCTGCAATATCCCGCTCACAATTGTCGTGCGCGCCTTGATTTCCGTCAGGTAGCGCAACACGATTTGCGACGGTTGGGCGGGGTTTGCAATAAAAGCATCGGCAATCTGTCTTCCCAAGCCGGTTCCGGCATATTGCTCAAACGCTTGGGTGAAAAATCTTTTTACTGCCTCTTTGCCACCGCCTGTTCCCGCCTGCTTGTCAATAAATCGTGCCAATGCAGCCGGATGAACCAGATAGCTTTCGGTTTCGTACCGCTTCCAGCATGCCCGATTGAGCTTTTGTCGCTCTGGGGTTTCGCTTTGAGGGATTTTCTCTTTGCCATCAGAGTCCACCAGCCAAACTCCAGTTATTTGCTCATTCACGAGTCGTAATGCGTTGAAATGGTCGCTGGCGGGCACCTCTGCCGCACCTGCACGGACCGGTGATTGTTTTGCTCTCCAAAACGGTGTTTGGTTCAAATAATCATTGAGCGGATGACCGAGGATTCTGGCCCATTCACGGAGCAGGTTAAGGTCCGTATAGCCCTCAAGATAAAGAATCCCAGGTGCCTCCAGTGCCTGCACCAAATCCGATTGCTGGAGAATGGCAACAGCTTGCCGTAGCCTCTGAACGTCCGTAGTTGAACTTAATCGCCGGGGCTTCCCCATCATAACGCAGATTTGTTCCGGCGCGGCCGAATTGAAAATGACCTCGGAATGCGTCGCGATGACCAACTGGCTTTTGGTATCTGCCGCCGCCTTTCCCAGTTCCGCGAAGATGGTGTCTTGCAGAAAGACATGGAGATGGGCGTCAGGCTCGTCCACAAGAATGATTGAGCCCTTTCGCGTGAACAAGCAGGCCAGCAACATGATCACCTGCTGGAAGCCACTGCCTGCGCTCGATATGTCAAATGTCGTCCCTCCATTGTTTTGTTTGTATTCGCATATAATCTGGCCTCCGGGAGTACTTGGAACCTGCAGTTCGACACCGAATAAACGGGATACCGCACCTCTCAAGGGAATCCAGGAACCGTCGCTTTTTGAGGCTTGGAGCAAAAGATTGCGAACGACGTCTCCCGGTCTCTGACGCCCTAAGAGTGTCTCAATGTAATCCGGCTGATAAACCGGCTCTTCGACACTCAATCCGCCGACGGTTGCTACATAGACGACATCGACTAACCCTCCGTTGTATTTTAATTTCCTTAAATCTCCCGGTTCGATGTCGTTTTTAGGACGCACATAAATCTGTTCGGTGGAGTCGGTCAAAAATAGCATTGTGACCCGCGCACCACTTACGAATTGTGCTTCGATTTCTATAAGGCCACCGTATGTTCTGTTGTTCCAAAGGAGATCAAACGAGCGCAGCGGAACCGCAGAGAACGCCTGCCGAGCAATCGGAACTTTGGTGTAAGTTCCTGCATGGCGTTGGTAGTCATTCAATCGCTGCCACGTTCTCAAGGCCAACGCCCACGCCGCGATTGCCTGCAAAACTGTTGTCTTGCCGCAATTGTTTGGCCCAGCCAGAATAACGTTGCCGCTCAAGTCGAACCGCTCCTCCTGAAATCGCTTGAAGCGACGCAAGACAATTTCCTTGATCATTTCGTCTCCTCCAGTTTTTTCACCACCAGCAATTCATTCCCGCGCGGGTCAATCACCTTCACGGCTATTTGTTTGTGCTCGCCAGCGGGGAATGGGGCGCTGGTTGTGCCGGCCAGATGATCCCAGACTGTGGCTTCAAATTCCACCTTCAGTGCTTTCTTCAAGTTCTCCCATGCGCCCGTCCTTGGGAAGAAGGCTTGGCGCACACGGAAAACCATCCCGTTGTAATCCGTGTCCAGTAACCACGCTGGGACATCGCCCGGCTTCAGATGGTCGGCATCCATCGTCACGGGGTCAAAAGTGTCCAGCCCAAGCAACTCGACTTCCCATTGGTCCCCTGCGTCTTTCTTGGCGGCTTTTTCGGGTTCTTTGCGGCTGATCTTTACATCCGGCAGACCACACACGCTGAAAATCTGGCTGCTGCGCATGTTTTTGAGCAGGTCGCCCATTTGCAGATCCATCGTCGCCTGCAAATAGGTGCAGGCAACGCCGATCTTTCCGGCGCTGTCGATGAACTGCCGCGCCTTGGGGTCAATGGCGAAGCCGATCACGAATAGATGTGTGTAATGCTTCAAACCCGCCTCGTCCCAAGCCTCGCGCACAAAGCGCTCAGTCAGCGGACCGTTCTCAGGGCCAAATAAAATGGCCACCGGGTCGGACTCGCGAGTCAGGGACGGCTGTTTGGCAACGTCATCCGCGAGATTGGTCAGGCTGGGTTTGTCCACCAGCGCCTCCGCGTCCAGCGTCAAGGTCTTGGCTGGCGGACGGATGTTCCTGAGCGTCACCGTCTGGTTGGCGGGCAGCCGGAGCACAGGCGCACGGCGCAATACTTCCAGCATCCTTTGGACATATTTCTCCTGCTCGTCGGCTTGGACGGAAGGTGTTTCTTGTTTTGCGTCCAGATTTTCGGCGGCGGGAATGGTGGCCTCAAAGGTGAACGGGCCGGTCACACGCACTATGTTCCGCACGTTTTCCGGCCGATCCACCAGCACTTCCTCGGCAGGTGGCTCATTGTTGGCGATGCTCTTGAGCGTGATGTGCGGAACGATGCCGCCCACTTCCTCGCCCTTTTGGTTCTGCTTCCGCTTATAGACGAAACCGCTGGCTGGCCCATGCTCTTCGTCTTTCAACTCATAGTAATCGAACGTAGCCGTGAGTAAACGCTGGCGCGCCAAAGCAAGAGGAACACGGCTGGTATCGCAGGTAATCCAGCGACGTCCCCATTGCTCGGCCACATAAGCCGTGGTCCCGCTCCCACAAGTTGGGTCGAGCACTAAGTCACCCGGGTCCGTAGTCATCAGCATGCATCGGCGAATAACTTCGGAGTCCGTCTGTACCACGTAGATTTTTGGGTCCGTGCTTGAATATCCAGCGCTTCCGGTGTCAATCCAAGCGTTTGAGAGGGGTGTCGCCGGAAAGTCGTCAAGGTAACGAATGAAATTAAGCTGAGTTCCCAAGCCAATTAGTCGATTGGTTGCGGCTAACCTGTCGAGACCTTGAGGGTTGGTTGTTTTCCAGTGGCGATTCGCGCCACAATCATATGTCACACCTTTCAAAGTATAATAACGCTCGTCCGGTTTTCCAGGGTCTTGCGAAACCGCAAAGCTCATCTGTGCTATCTTAAAGGGGTTAGGAATCGTTCGAGGATCGTCACGTTGCTCCCGAGTCAACGGGTAAAATTCAAGAGTTGTTGGATTGACAACGTATTTGTAGCTTGTGAAAGTTGTTGCGAGTTTCGGTTGAAAGAGTTGTCTATACTTTACCGAACCGGCGTCCTTTGCAAACCAAAGCAGATAATCAAATTCCTCATTAAGTAAATTCGTCGCCGTACTAGCTGTTTTCGCGAAGGGAATTACGCTGCAAAAATTCTCAGCCCCAAATACCTGCTCCAGCACTTCACGCACATGGTGCAGATTCTCATCGCTTATTTGGACAAAGACGCTGCCGCTTGGGGCAAGCAGTTCGCGGGCGAGCAGTAGTCGGTCGCGGAGATAGGTAAGGTACGAATGTAAGCCGCATTCCCAAGTGTCGCGGTAAGCCTGCACCATTTCCGGTTCACGGGTCATATCGGCATCGTCGTTGTGGGAGACATCGCGTTTGCGCACGAAAGGCTGGAAATTGGAGCCAAACTTCACGCCGTAAGGCGGGTCAATGTAAATCATCTGCACCTGCCCGCCGAGGGATTCATAGCGGAGCAGGGAATTCATCACCACCAGCGAGTCGCCAAGAATGAGGCGGTTCACCCAATTATCCCTGTATTCATAAGAGCGCAACACTTGGTCAGCCAGGGGCCGCTCCGCACTGCCGTAAAGCATATCCAAAAACGTGTCCTGCTTGTCGCGTCTGTGGCCTTTGAGCGTGTCGAGAATGGCGGAGGTGGAAAGCCGTTCGTGGATGAAGAGCGGGAGCGTGGGAACGTCAAAGGAGAGCCGTTCCGCCTTGCCGGTCCAATTCAGGAACGGCCCGCTGATTTTGCGCAGGGAAGATTCATTGTCGCGGATTTTAGCGCGGAGTTTGTCAATCTCCCGATCGCGCTCGTTGGAAACCGGCTCTTTGGCGAGTTCGGCAATTTTCAAGCCGGAGTCCGCGATCTCGCTGATGAGCGCCTCGGCGCGTTCGCGGGAGGGGTTTTGGCCATCCCAATCCAAGGCAGGGGCAAGCGAGGAGTCAAAACGATAGTTGGCGGGCGGTTTGGCTGACTTGAAATGGGTTTGCGCCCCGATCTCCAGCCTTGCCGGCAGGTCAGAGTCCGGGTGCTGATAGGACTGCGCGTCTTTTGGCGCCGGATTCGATTTTCGCTGGCGAGCCATGAGCGAGAGAGTAGCGAATCAATTTTAAGAATAAAAGGCCAAGTTTTCAGTCCTGCGCAATCGCAGATTATGGATAAAAATTGATAATGGACAATGGGCAATGGATAATTATGAGAAACACTGAATTGATCAAGTCGGGGTTGTCCAAGAAAGGCTGAAGGCTGAAATCGGCGGAACGAGGCCCTCACCCGGCCTGCGGCCACCCTCTCCCCGCTGCACGGGGCGAGGGAATCGGTGGTTGGCTCATGTCGAGTGGGTTACGGATTATGAAGGGCGGCAATTCGTTTGCGGGCAGGTTTGCGCCGGATTGGCAGGCGCACCAGCCGGTCGCCGTATTTGGCCTCCCCGCGGCGAAGCATGGCGGCCAGTTTTTTCACATCGTGCCCACACTCGGCGGAAATTTGGTCGCGCACACGCCAGACTTCTTCGAGAATTTCGTTTTTCATAGTTTCATTATACCATCAATTCATGCGGTGTGCAGATGACAGGAGCTGGAAAGCCTTCGCGGTCGCAGATGTCCCGCAATTCTCCACGATGGCGGCATTGGCAATGTGCCGGCAGTTCCACGTCAGCAGGAAATCCATTCCATGCACCGCTGCCGTGGCGACATGGGCGGCATCGGTTTCCGCCTTGGCCGGGATCAACCGGCTCGACAGCAATGCGCGCGTCAAATCCTCCGCTTCCTTGGGATACGGCAACACGCGACATTCCTGCAACCTGGCAATACGCTCGCTGGCCGCCTTGGCGTCGCCACGCTCCACTTCTTTCATCACCAGGACGGAAACGAACAACTCATACCGCTGCCTCCGCTCGGTCCACCAATCCCTCGTCGTTTGCTGCTGGCCGGCGATTGACACGTCCCGGCTCGGCCATGCCGTCAGCAAACTCGGAATCGTCGTTTCGAGATAGACCTTTGGTTTCACTACCCTTCCTCCGGTTTTTTGACCACCAGCAATTCATTTCCTCGCGGGTCGATCACTTTCACGGCGATTTGTTTGTGCTCGCCAGCGGGGAATGGGGCGCTGGTTGTACCGGCGAGATGATCCCAAACTGTGTCTTCAAATTCCATTTTCAGGGCCTTCTTCAAGTTCTCCCATGCGCCCGTCCTTGGGAAGAAGGCCTGGCGCACACGAAACACCATCCCGTTGTAATCCGACATTTCCTTGATCAGCGCTTCAGTGCGTTCGCGGGAGGGGTTTTGGCCATCCCAATCCAAGGCAGGGGCAAGCGAGGAGTCAAAACGGTAATTGGCGGGCGGTTTGGCTGTCTTGAAATGGGCTTGCGCCCCGATCTCCGGCCGTGCCGGCAGGCCAGAGTCCGGGTGCTGATAGGATTGCGCGTCTTTTGGCGGCGGATTCGATTTACGCTGGCGAGCCATGAGCGAGAGAGTAACGAATCAATTTTAAGAATAAAAGGCCAAGTGTTCAGTCCTGCGCAATCGCAGATTATGGATGAAAATTGATAATGGACAATGGGCAATGGATAATTATGAGAAACACTGAATTGATAAAGTCGGGGTTGTCCAAGAAAGGCTAAAGGCTGAATTCGGCGGAACGAGGCCCTCACCCGGCCTGCGGCCACCCTCTCCCCGCTGCGCGGGGCGAGGGAATCGGTGGTTGGCTCATGCCGGGGGATCAATGGCCGGCTGTTGCTGCGTCAGGCAATGGAGCGTGCCAAAGCCCAGCACCAAATCCACCGCGTGTATCCCCACCACTGGCCGGTTCCGGAATAGATCGCCCAGGATGCCCAGGGCGATGCGGTCGTTCGGGTCGTTGAAGGTGGGCACTATGACGGCCGCGTTGCTGATGTAAAAGTTGGCGTAGCTGGCCGGCAAACGATAGCCGTCGTAAAAAATCGGCGCGGGCATGGGCAGCGCCACGACTTGGATTTTTGAGCCGTTTTCCAAGCGCAGGCCCTCGAGGCGTTCCCGGTTTTCGGCCAGCGGTTTGTAGTTGATGTCCTTGGAATTGCTCTCCTGCGCCAGTACCACGGTGGCTGGGTTGACAAAACGGCAGATGTCATCAACATGGCCGTGGGTATCGTCGCCCACGACCCCGCCCCCGAGCCAGAGCACATTGGTGACGCCGAGATGGCGCTGGAGCACCAAATCAACTTCCTTCCGGCCCAGACCGGGGTTGCGCACCTGGGTTTTCTGATCGAGCAGGCACTCCTCGGTCGTCAGGAGAGTGCCCCGGCCATTGACGTCAATGGCGCCGCCTTCGATGACGAAATCCCGGCCCTGGTACTCGGCGTTGAACAGACGTTTGCCCAGGCGCCTGGCCGCAAATTCAGGCACTTTGCGGTCTTGCCGCCAATCCGGGTATTTGGCCCAGGCGTTGAAATGAAAATGAACAAACGCGGTTTCCGGATTCTCTCCGCCGCGCCGGACACAGATCGGCCCGCTGTCGCGGGTCCAGCCGCGGTTGGTCGGGTGGATGATGAATTGGACGCGGGAGACATCGGCGTGGGCCTGAGTCAGAAGGCGGCGGGCCGCGGTTTCGTCGGTCTTGGAATTGACGAACAGCCGGACGATTTCGCCCGGGTTGATTTTGCGGACCATTTCGCCGTAAACCCAGCGAATGGCGCTCAATTTGCGAGGCCAATCGGCGGGATTGTGAGGCCAGGCCAGCCAGGTGGCTTCATGCCGCTCCCATTCGGCGGGCATGGCAAATCCGAGGGACGCCGGAGTGGGTGAAGTCGTAGATTTTTTCTGAGTCATAAACGCTGTCGGCGTTTTTGGTTCACCTACTCGTTCACATGAACCACTTTGGCGGGGGCGAAGCCGTTGAACCAGGTGGCGGAGGCGCTGCTGTAAGCTCCAATCGCTTCGCAATACAAAAGGTCGTCCAATTGCAGATCAGGCAAATCCTCGGAGAGCGAGATGGTGTCGAGGGCGTCGCAGGTCTGGCCGAAGACGGCGCAGATTTCGGGCTGGCCCCGCTTGAAGGCTTTGAGATGGTACTGGCAATGATCGAAGAGGATGCCCGAGAAGGTGTGGTAAACCCCGTCGTCAATGTAATAGCAGGTCTTGCCGTCGCGGCGGGCTTTGCCGATGATCTTGGCGATGGAGGTGGCTGCGGAAGCGACCACGAACCGGCCCGGTTCGGCGATGATCTCCGTGTCCTTGGAAAAGAGGCGGTCGATCTCGGCGTTGATTTTCCGGGCGAGGACCTGAATGGATTCCACGTCGCGGTGATAGGGGGCGGGGAAGCCGCCGCCGATGTCGAGAATCTTGATCTTGTGGCCGCGCGCCTCGGCCTCCTGCATGACGCTGGCCGAGATGTTGAGCGCCTGGACGAAATTCTCGAAATTCATGCACTGGCTGCCGACATGGAAGCTCAGTCCCTCCACCACCAATCCAAGGTCGAAGGCCGCCTGAATCAGTGTCACGGCCTCGCTGGGGTCGGCCCCGAATTTGGACGACAGTTCGACGACCGACCCGGTGTTGGGCACGCGCACGCGCAGCACGACGCCGGCGTGCGGGGCGAACCGCTTGATTTTCTTCAACTCGTTGAGGTTGTCGAAAGTGACCAGGGGCTTGTATTGATCGAGGGCCTCAAGGGTTTCGCGCGGCTTGGTGGGATTAGCGTAAATGATTTTGTCCCAGATGAAATCCTGCTGCTCCCTGGCGGGCAGCCCCTTGATGTTCTCGTAAACCAGCCTGAATTCCGCCAGCGAGGCCACATCGAAGCTCGCTCCGATCTTATAGAGGCTGCGGACGATGGCCGGCTCGGGGTTGGCCTTGACGGCGTAGTAGGCCTGGACCCGGGGCATGTGTTGGTGGAACGCCTTGTAGTTGGCGCGAACGACGTTGTGATCGATCACCACCACCGGGGTGCCCTCTTTGCGGGCGATCTCCTGTAATTGCTTCCTGGTCATTCTCCTAGATTGCCGGGTCGGACCCGTCGATCATTTTCACCTTGTTGTGGGCGAAATACTCCTTCGTCAAGGACTTGACCAACTGGGGCCGTTTGTCATAGAGGCGCTTGAGGGGGCGTTTGGCGTGACGGGCCAGCGCGTAATGGGTGATGATCGGCAGGGCGATGCTGGTGTCGGTGTAGCAGACCACGGCATCGGGCAAACGATCCGGGTCCACCTTGCCCCAACTGACCGCCTCGCTGGGCGTGGCGCCGGAAAGGCCGCCGGTGTCCGGGCGGGCGTCGGTGATCTGGAAGAAATAATCCTGGCCGTACTCCCTCATGCGCAGGACTTCCTGAATCTGAGGCTCGGTTTGCAGCATGAAGTTCTTGGGACTGCCGCCGCCCATGAGCATGACGCCGCTTTTGCCGCCGGCCCGCTTGGCGCCGAGGACGATGGCGGTGGTTTCATTGACATCAATGGACGGATTCATCCGCAGCTTGTTGCCGCGCAGTTCCACGCCGGCCACGTTCATGCCGATGGTCGAGTCGCCGGGCGATGAGGTGTAGCAAGGGACGCCGGCGCGATAGGCCGCCGCCATGACGGAGACATCCTTGAGGCCGGCCTTGCGCTCCCATTCGGCGGCGTAGCGGCCAATCAGATGGTGCAATTCAGCGGTGCCCATTTCCTTCTGGAATTCAGGCTGGATAAGAATGTTGCGGAGGATTTCGTCCGTGGCCATCAGGCAGTCGCTGTAGCCCAGGAGGACGTCGTACACGCGGACGATGTCGTTGGTGCGCAAATCGGTGTCATCAAAAAGGTGGCTGCCGACATGGACGGGGAGATTCAATGCGAAGTGCAGATCGTGGTAGAGAATGGCCCCGGTGCTCACGATCCAGTCCACGAATCCGGCTTTGATCAACGGGACAATGGAGGAGCAGCCCAAGCCCGCCGGGGTCAAAGCGCCCGACAAGCTCATGCCGAGGGTGACATCCGGTTCGAGCATACGCTCGGTGTACAAGCGGCACACCTCGCGCAACCGGGCGGAATTGTAGGCCAGAAAGCAATCATCCATGAGGTCGGGGAACTTTTCCCTGCCGGTGATGCCCTTGGGCAGGATGCGCTTGCCGGCCAGGTACTTTTCCCGGTGCGGGCATTTCTTTTTCAGCAACCAATCCGGTGCCTCGGTCAAATCCTCGCGGTGACGGCTTGTTCTCTTCGTGCTCATAAATTTCGATTCAATCAGTTTGCCAGAATCGCGGAGACTATACGCGGCCTTCTCCGCTTGCCAACCCTTTAGTTGCGTTTGTTTGTGCGGCAAGAGCAGAGGCAAACGGGCAGCGTGCAAAGAAACGGACGCTTCAGCAACTTCGGCGCGTAATCCGTGCGGATGATTGGCGATATTGCGTGAAGTTGCACTGAGAAACGTGGGTTGTCGCTTTTTGCGCTTCCTGGCCTTCATGGTGCAGTGAGTTCTCGACCGCGCTTCCGGGCGACAATGTTTTTAGGGGATGCCGGTTCCACTTGCATTCGCTTGATTTCGCTTGGAAATTAGACAGGCGGCTGTATATTGACTGCAAGATGAAGAATCTGACAAAGCAGGAACAGTTTGTGCTGTGTCTGATTCTGTTCTTAGTGCTGACAGGTTGGGCGGTGAAGGTGTATCGCACGGCGCACGCGCCGGTGACGCCCATCACGCAGCAAAGATCATAAATTATGCAGTCGCTTAATTTTGAAGAGGCCATCCGGAAGATCGTGGCGGAGGATGACCGTTATGAATTCGAAGCCTACACGTTTGTGCAGGAAGCGATCCATTACACCCAGAAATCCCTGGGCCGGCATAAACAGGAGCAAAAACACGTCGGCGGCAAGGAACTGCTCAATGGCATCCGGGATTACGCCCTGGACATGTTCGGCCCCATGACGCCAACGGTGCTGTCTGAGTGGGGCATTCATTCCTGCGAAGATTTCGGTGAAATTGTTTTCAACCTGATTCAGCACCATCAGGCCACCCAATCCCAGTCCGACAGCCGCGATGATTTTAAGAACGGGTATGATTTTGATGAAGCCTTCCGCAAGCCGTTTCTGCCGGCAAAACCGCGGGTTTTGGAACCGAAACCGTCGCAGGCCAAAATGATCGGCAAAGGGTGACTCTTCCGGGAAATCGATGATCGGCGCCAAACAAAGAACGGCACGCAACGCACCGTCGCGAAAACGCGCCGCCGCGCCGGCGCCAAAAAGACAAAAGGCTGTCACCGTTGCGCCGGGCGCGCGGGACGGGCAGATTCCGGCCCTTCCTCCGGACGTTCGCCTGGTGACATTGGAAAACGGCCTGGTGCTCATTATTCGGGAGGACCATAGCGCGCCGGTTGTGTCGGCCCAGGCTTGGTGCAATACGGGCAGCATCTCCGAAGGCAAATGGCTGGGCGCTGGTTTGTCCCATGTCCTCGAACACATGCTGTTTAAGGGCACCACCACCCGTCCGGGCAGCCGCATCGACCAGGAGGTGCAGATGGCCGGCGGTTACATGAACGCCTACACTTCCTTTGATCGCACGGTCTTTCATATCAATGTCCCGGACACCGGCGCCACTGTCGCCATTGATATTCTGTGCGACATCATGCAGAACGCCAGTCTGCCCGCGGAAGAATTGGACAAGGAGCTGGATGTCATCCGCCGCGAAATGGACATGAACCAGGACGACCCGGCGCGCCGGGCGGGCCGGCGGCTTTTCGAAGTGGCCTACACCAAAAGTCCGTATCGTTTTACCATCATCGGCTATCCGGAGATTTTCAACCTGCTCAAGCCGGAGGACATTCTGGCTTACTACCGGGAACGCTACGCGCCCAACAACCTGTTTTTCGTTGTGACAGGCGACGTGAAGGCCGATGCGGTCATCGGCCAAATCCGCGAGGCGTTCGCCAAAAGCAAGGCCAGGCCGCTTGCCCCAATGGTGCTGCCCCGCGAACCCAGGCAAACCGGCCCGCGTGACACCATCGAAGAAGCCTCCGTTCAGCTTGGCTTTTTCCACTTTGCCTGGCACATCCCCGATGTCCGGCATCCCGACATGCCGGCCCTTGATATTCTGGCGTCGCTCCTGGGCAGCGGGCGCAGTTCGCGCTTGTTTCGCGAGGTGCGCGAGAGGCAGGGGTTGGTTACGTCGGCCGACGCCTGGACTTACTGCGCCGCCGACCAGGGCTTGTTCGGCATGAGCGCGGTGGTGGATGCGGATAAATACACCGCCTCGCGCGACGCGCTGCTGGCTGAAGTCGAGCGAGTCCAAAATGAACCTGTGCCCGCCGGTGAATTGGCCAAGGTCGTCAAGCAATTTGTTGCCGGCATGCTGGCGACGCGCAAGACGATGCAGGGCCAGGCGCAGGACCTTGGCTCGAACTGGCTTGCGGCAAACGACTTGAATTTTTCCGAGCGCTATCTGGCAGCGGCCAGGCGGGTCACCCCATCCATTCTGCAACGAGTGGCGCGGGAATATTTGACGGCGGCCAATCGCACTCTCTACGCGCTGTTGCCGGAAGGGGCCGCGCCCAAGGTCGCCGGAACGGTCCATGTCTCCGCCGAAAACGCCGTGCAAAAGATCGTCTTTCCCAACGGCCTCCGGCTTCTGGTCAAGGAAGATCACCGGCTGCCGTTCGTCGAAATGCGCGCCGTCTTTCAAGGCGGCGTGCTGGCCGAATCCGAAAAAAACAACGGCCTGACCCAGTTGATGTCCAAAATGCTGCTGCAAGGCACCGGCCGGCGCAGCGCGGAACAGATTTCCACCGAAATAGAGTCCGTGGGCGGGAGCATTGAAACTTTCGGCGGCAACAACAGTTTTGGCTTGTCCGCGGAGGTGTTGAGCGAGGATTTGAAAACCGGTTTCGAGGTCTTTGCTGATGTTTTGTTGAATCCCTCTTTTCCGGCGGCGGCTTTTGAGCGGGAGCGGCGGATTCAGTTGGAATTGATCCGCTCGCAAAAAGACCAATTGCTGCAATGTTGCAGCCAGGCCATGCGCCGCGGACTTTTTGGCGACGCCGGCTACGGATTGGACCCCCTTGGCAGCGAAAAAAGTGTCAAGGCACTCCCCTTGTCCGCCCTGGCGGCCTTTTATAAAACAATGGTCGTGCCGAACAATTGTGTCATGGCCATTTTCGGCGACATTCGGATCGCCGCATTGAAGGCCTCGATGGAGAAGTTTTTTGGCCGCTGGAAAGCAGGCGCCCCCGTCATTCCCAAAGGGCCGCGCCCGCTCGCGCTGACAAGCATAAAACGCATCGCCGAGACGCGCGACAAGGAACAAGCGGTGTTGCTGGCCGGTTTTCCGGGGGTGACGTTGAAGGATGGCGACCGCTACGCTCTTGAACTGGTGCAGGAGGGATGCAGCGATCTGGGTTCCCGCCTTTTTCTGCGCATCCGGGAAAAACTCGGGCTGGCCTATTACGTCGGAGCGCAAAACTTTCTCGGGGTTGTTCCCGGATTCTTCGCTTTTTACGCCGGAACGGCGCGCGATAAATTGCCGGAGGTCGAGGAGGAATTGCTCAAGGAAGTCAAATTATTGGGCGACGAAGGTTTCAGCGAAGAAGAACTGAAACGATCCAAAGCCAAGATCATCGGCCAAAAGAAAATCGCCCGCCAGGACCTGGGCGGTTATGCGATCACCGTGGCGCTGGATGAGTTGTATGGATTGGGCCACGACCACATTGACCTGGAAGACGCCCGCTACGAAGCCGTCACCCTGGCCGACATCAAGGCCGTCGCCCGAAAATATCTGACGCCCAACGCCCTGGTGCTGGCGACAATAAAACCGCCGAAAGACTCCAAGGCGGCCCAGGAACAAGTGCTTGCCGGAACCGCAGTGAAACGCTAGATTACTTGCATGAGTAAAGTCGAGATTCTTGAAGAACTCCCGCGCTTGACCGCCCGCGACCGATCTCAACTCTTCGCCCGCCTCGCGGAGTTGCACGAAGCAGACCTCATCAGCAGCGACGAACCCACACCCGCCGAGCGGCAGGCCCTGGACGCGGCGCTGGCGGAATTCGAGCGCGACCGAAATCCCGGCGAGCCATGGCGGGACGTACTCCGGCAAGTTCGGCAATCAAGCCGGTGAAGTGGCGCCTCTCCATCCGCCCCAAAGCCAAGGCGGACCTTTTGCGGGCGCGCGACTGGTACGAGACCCAGTGCGCCGGATTGGGCGATGAATTCCTTGTTGCAGTCGCAGAAAGTTTATTGCGACTTGAAGCCGGCCCGGAACAGTTCCCTTTTTACTAGCGCGGATTCCGCCGCGCGCTTACCCGCCGTTTTCCCTACAAATTCTTTTTCCGCATCGAGGGTGACGCCGTCATTATCTTCCGCATTCTCCACGGCGCGCAAGACCATCAACATGAACTGGGCGTGTAGTGTCAGAGCGCGTTCCGTTCGACGGAGATGTCGGTGTGAGTCAGAGGTACTACACATCACATATTTTCACGCCTTGCCGCAGTGAGGCGAGGGCGTCCGGACGTTTCGGCACGAATTCCTGCGCGACATAGCCGGTGAAACCCGTATCCAGAATCGCCCGCATGATGCGCGGATAGTGCAGCTCCTGTGTTTCGTCAATTTCATTCCGGCCCGGCACGCCGCCGGTGTGATAGTGGTCAAAGTATGGATGGTTCTCGCGGATCGTGTCGCACACGTCGCCCTCCATGATTTGCATGTGGTAAATGTCGTAGAGCAGCTTGAACCGCCCGGAGCTGAGACGCTTCACGAGTTCGACGCCCCACACGGTGTGGTCGCATTGATAATCCTTGTGGTTGCGCTTGCTGTTGAGCAACTCCATGCAAAGCGTGACTTTGTGTTTCTCGGCCAACGGCAGGATGCGCCGCAAACCAATCGCGCAATTCTCCAAACCTTTCTCGTCGTCGAGGCCGGCGCGGTTGCCGGAGAAACAAATCAATCGCCCGTAACCCGCGTCCGCCGTTTCCTTGATGCGCAGTGCGTAGGCCTGAACCAGTTTGTCGTGATGTTCGATTCGATTCCATCCCTTCGGAATCTCGCCCAAACCATCAATTGTCGGGTAGCTGACCATCGAACACACGAGATCGTGTTTTTTGACAGTCGCGAATTCGTCCGGGTTGAGCAGGTCAATGGCGACGAGGCCCATCTCCTTGCCGGCTTTGCAGAGATCATCGAGTGGAATTTTTGCGTAGCACCAGCGGCAGACGGACTGGTTGATGCGTCCTTTGAGTTTCATGGTGGTGAGAGCTTCAGCGGCCGGAGCGGGTGAAAGTTTCGAGGCGACAGCGACGGCTGCCGCGCCCGCCGCGACTTTGCAGAGGGCGGATCGGCGGGACATTTTCGCACGCATCGGTAAATTCTAATTTCCGCAAGCGGGTATTGCAAGCCTGCGCAAACTCTGGCGATCAATCGGGTCGGAGGCCCCGGGCGCACCATTGTCAAAATGCATGGCGGCCAGAAAGGCCACTTCGCCGCCCGCGGAAAAGCCCACCACTCCCAGCCGGTTGGAATCGAGGCCCCATTCGCCAGCGCGGCTGCGTACCAGGCGGATGGCGCGTTGCATGTCCGCCAACTCATCACCATCCACCGTGTAAGTTGAGTGGGTGGCCTTGGCGAGGCGATACTTAAGCACAAATGCTGCGACGCCATGTTCACTGAGCCACTGGGCGACATTGCAGCCCTCGTGGTCAATCCAAAGTTCCCTATGGCCGCCGCCCGGCGCGACGATCACCGCTGCTCCAGTGGCCAGTCCGGGCGCCGGAAGATACGGCCTAATGGAAGGTTTATTGACGCTCGTGACGACACGGTGCCCGGATGGTTGCGCAATCCTCACCACTTCCTCGTTCGTTTTGCCTTCCGAACCGGGCGCGCCGAGTGGCCAGAGCAGGATTTCGTTCGGATCGCCTGCGGCCAGAACGGCAACAGGCAACAAAAACACGCCCGATATTTTTCGGAAAACCGCTCTGCCGGCACGAAAGGTTAGATTCACAGGTTCCATTTGCGTTTTTATCATTCTCATCACGACCAAATCAAATCTCAACCCAATAAAAAAGTATGGGCCAGGGTGTGCTGCGTTAATTTCCTGCTTCCCTGTCTCCCAAATTCCGCCATCATGCCGCCTCATGTTTTCCGATATTAAATCTGTCCATTTCGTCGGCATCGGAGGAACGGCCATGGCCGCGGTCGCAGCGGCGCTGCGCGACAAAGGCTTCGCCGTCTCCGGTTCGGACCAGAATGTCTATCCGCCCATGTCCACTTTCCTGGCTTCGAAAAAGATCGAGATCATGCCGGGTTATGCCGAATCGAACCTGGCCCCGAAACCAGACCTGGTGGTCATCGGCAATGCGATTTCGCGCGGCAATCCCGAAGCGGAAGCGGTCTTGGAACACAAGCTGCGTTATTGTTCGTTGCCCGAGTTGCTGAAGGAGTTTTTCATTCGCGGCAAGCGTTCGCTCGTCGTCGCGGGAACGCACGGCAAGACGACCGCGACCTCTCTTCTGGCCTGGGTCTTCGAGCATAACGGGTTGAATCCCAGCTTCCTCATCGGCGGCATCCCGAACAATTTCGGCGAAGGGGCCCGTTTCACGGACAGCCCCTGGTTCATCATCGAGGGCGACGAATATGACACGGCCTTTTTTGACAAGCGCAGCAAATTCGTCCATTACCTGCCGGAAGTCGCCATCATCAACAACCTGGAATTCGATCACGCGGATATTTTTGAAAACCTGGGCACCGTCCAAACCGCCTTCAAACGCCTGATCAATCTGATCCCCCGCAACGGCCAGCTCCTGGCCAACGGCGACGACCCAAACCTGGCCCCCCTGCTCGACGTCACGCATTGCCCGGTGAAACGCTTTGGGTTGGGCGAACAGAACAGCATCCAGGGCTTCAACCTGCGTTACGGCCCGACGGCAACGGAGTTTGAAATTCCCAGTTTTAAATTCCATCTGAACATGGTCGGGGAATTGAACGTGCGCAACGCGCTGGCGGTGGTGGCTTGCGCCAAACATTGCGGGTTGTCCAACAAACATATCCAGGGCGCCTTGGACACCTTCAAAGGCGTCAAGCGCCGCATGGAAGTGCGGGGCGTCGTTGGCGGGGTGACGGTGGTGGACGATTTTGGGCATCACCCGACGGCGATCCGCGAAACGTTGGGCGCGTTGCGCTTGAAATACGCGCAGCACCGCATCTGGGCCGTGTTCGAACCCCGCTCCAATACCACCCGCCGCAATGTTTTCCAAAATGAGCTGGCCCAGGCGTTTCACGACGCTGACGCGGTGGTGGTGTCGCAAATCGCCCGGCTGGAACTGCTCAAGCCAGAGGAAAGGCTCGATCCCCAAAAACTGCTCAAAGACATCCAATCGGACGGCAGGACCGCCGTCTATTTGCCCGACGCGGATGCCATTGTGGCGCATTTGAAAAAGGAAGCTGCGGGCGGCGATGTTGTCTGTGTTTTCAGCAACGGAGGTTTCGGTGGAATTCAGGAGAAACTTCTGGCCGCGCTCAGCGCGAGAAGATTATGACCCTGTCAGTCGCGCGTTATGGTGCCTTCGATTTGTCCGTGCGGCTCGTCTGTCGGCAGGAAAAGCTCGTTGCGGTTTTCGAGGCCGAACGGGGCGAGGTTGATGAGCAGGCAATGCTTGTTGGGCATGGCCAGCGTGATCTTTGAAATCTCCGGCGCGGCGTTCAACGCGGCTTCGCCCATCTGAAAAAGCGTCGTTTGCACTGAAGGACTGTAGGTGGAAGCGAAGACCTCCAGCATCGCCTCCAGAATCCGCGCATTGGATTGCGCATAGCCCGCCGGTTGCCGGGCATAGAACCAGGCCGCGCGCAGTTGGGTGGCAAAGATTCGGTCCTTGGTTTCGGGCAGCGTGGTGAATTTGTCCCGGACATCATAGCCTTCGAATCCAGACCGGGTGGTTTTGAGGATCAGCAAATCGTTGATGCCGGATTGAATGGTGGTTTCCTTGCGCGAACAGGTCACTTCGGCGAAGGGTTTTGCCGGGCTTTTTTCCGTGAAACTATGGGCGTGTGGCCGGCCCTGGACGGTTATGCGTTCCCAGCACCGTTCGGAAAGACGCACTTGCGCTGTCTCCACCTGGGGATAAGTTTTCAGAAAATGCCGGGCGACGACGAGGCCGAACTCCTCGGTTTCCGCCCCAAGTTTTTCCTTCGCCAGAACATTCACGGTGTTCTTCATGGTGTCGGTCGGCACCACCAGACTGTTGTCGGCTTTGGTGTAGGAAGCGTCGAAGTTTCCTTGCAGCATGACCGAAATATCGAGTTCCTTGAGCGAATGCCGCTCGTCGCCGCGCGCGACTTTCATGACGCGAACGCGCGCCTTGCCGTAATGATGATGCAGAAGTTTCATATCGCTTTGCCAGATGGCATGGCTATCGTAAAGAAGTCGTCGCGAATGACACGCTAAAAACGCAATCAGATGCAAACGCGCCACAGCATGGCTGAACTGAACACTCTCAGCGCCGGGGACTTTGTCCGCGTGACCGGACCGGTGTTCGAAGGCCCGCCCTGGATCGCCCGCGATATCTCGGGCCGCAGGCCGTTTGCCGGAAGGGACGAGCTGCTGGGCGCGCTGTGCGACACAGTTCGAAACGCTCCGGACAACAAAAAGCTGGCCTTGATCCGCGCCCACCCCGACTTGGCAGGCCGCGCGGCGCTGGCGGGCGCGCTGACCGCGGAATCCTCGGGCGAACAGGCCGCCGCCGGATTAAACAACCTGACGCCGGATGAGATGGCGCTGTTCCAAAAGCAAAACGACGCCTACCGGCGGAAGTTTGATTTCCCGTTTATCATTTGCGCCAGGCTGAATAAAAAGGAGGCCATTCTCGAGGGGTTTGCGCGGCGTCTGCAAAACTCGCGCGAACAGGAAATCCGCGCCGCCCTGGAGGAAATTTTTAAAATCGCCGGCCTGCGGCTGCGCGATTTGATTGAGGAGTGAACCATGCCCGCGAAACTGAGCACTCATGTACTTGACACCGCGCGCGGCCTTCCGGCGCGGGAAATGGAGATCCAATTGTGGTCCTTGAGCGGCCCGCAGCCCCGCCTGCTCAAAACGGTCCGCACCAACGCCGACGGCCGCACCGACGCCCCGCTGCTCGGCGCGGAGGAAATGCGCCCGGGCGAGTACGAATTGGTGTTTTTTGTCGGGGATTATTTCGCCCTGCAGCCCGGCGCGGCGTCCGGACCCCGGTTCCTGGACCGCGTGCCTGTGCGCTTTGGCATTGCCGACGCGACGGCATCATATCATGTGCCGCTGCTGTGTTCGCCGTGGTCTTACAGCACGTATCGCGGCAGTTGAAGGCGCATGAACTCCCTGGACCTGATCATCCGCGACGGGCTGGTTGTCACCGAAACGGAGGTCACGCGCGCGGATGTGGGCGTTGCCGGGGGCAAAATCGCGGCCATTGCGCCGCACATCGCCGGCGCGGCCCGGCAAACGATTGACGCCGCCGGATTGCATGTTTTTCCCGGAGTGATTGATGCGCATGTTCATTTCAATGAGCCGGGGCGAACTGATTGGGAAGGGATCGAAACCGGCTCGCGCGCCGTGGCCGCGGGCGGTGGAACGATGTTCTTCGACATGCCCTTGAACGCTCATCCGCCCACACTCGACGCCAAAAGTTTTCGGGCGAAGCAGGCGGTGGCGGAGCAGAAGTCGCTCGTCGATTTCGCATTGTGGGGCGGACTTGTCCCGCAAAATCTGGACGAGCTTGAGGATCTGGCCCGGTGCGGGGTGATCGGCTTCAAGGCGTTTATGTGCAACAGCGGCATCGACGATTTTGCCTGCGTCGGGGACGGCGTCTTGCGCGAAGGCATGAAACGCGCAGCGGCCCTTCATTTGCCCGTCGCCGTCCACGCCGAAAGTGAAAGCCTGACCTCGCGCCTCACCGCCGAAGCGACAGCCGCGAACCGCACGGGGATTCGCGACTACCTGGATTCACGTCCCATTGAAGCCGAATTGGACGCCATCCGGCGCGCCATTGATCTGGCCGGCGAAACTGGCTGCTCCTTGCATGTGGTGCATGTCAGTTGCGCGGCGGGCGCGCGCTTGATCGCGACAGCGCGGAAGGCGGGCGTCAATGTCACGTGCGAAACTTGTCCGCATTATCTCGCGCTGGCCGATGAAGACGTTGAGAAACTCGGCCCCGTGGCAAAATGCGCGCCCCCCTTGCGGCCCTCGCGCGAGCGGGAGGAATTATGGAAGGAATTATTGGCCGAAAATATTTTGACAGTCGGATCGGACCATTCGCCGTCGCCGCCGGAAATGAAACAGTCGGCGAACTTCTTCAAGGTCTGGGGCGGAATCTCGGGCGCACAGCACCTGATGCCCTTGCTGATTACGCTTGGACATTTCGAACGTCAGGCGGATTTGAGCCTGTTGCTGCGGTTTTGTTCGGCCAATGTGGCGCGCCGTTTCAAGCTGCCTCCCGCCAAAGGCCGCATCGCCGTCGGCAGCGACGCGGACCTGGCGCTCGTCAACCTTGAGGAAAGCTACACCGTTCGAGCGGAAGATTTGCACTATCGCCACCGGCAAAGCCCGTATGTGGGCCGGCGCTTGCGCGGCTCCGTGCGGCGGACACTGGTGCGCGGCCAGGCGGTGTTCCAAGACGGCCGAATTGTGGGTACACCCCAAGGCCGACTGGTCCGGCCATCCCGGTAAGGTGTGAACCTTTTCCCTGGATGAAACGAATGCCGACAACAATCACCGTCGCCATGGCCTCAATGGCGGCTGCGAGCGGCATTACGTTTGCCGGTCAAGATCCCTCCGCACAACGTCATCCGGGCAAGGAAGACAGCTACACCATCACTTCCGTCATCCAAGTCCTTCAACCCGTCAACCCTGCCGACATGAACGATGATTTTCAGGACGCGCGTGTGCTGGCACAGGACAAGGATTCCTGCACGGTCGAGGTGACATATTATCCGTTCCATCAACCGGCCATTGGCGGGAACCCCAATTGGCGCAAAGACGACGCCGAAATGACCCAGTACCTCAACCCAACGGCAACCGAGAACTGGGACGAAACCATGCGGCGCGATCTCATTGCGGAACTTCATCTGGCGGGGATTGACCCGGATGGCTTGACCGACAAACAACTCGTCGAACAGGTCTCGGCGTGGGCAATGAAACGCGCCCGTTCAACAAAGGCCTTTTCCATCTGGGACGTCTATTACCCAAACGGCAAACCAACAGTCTATCCACAATTACGGGAAGCGTTCGATAAGGAGAAACCGGACCAGACTTGGACAGATCAGCAAATGTTTGACCAGGAGGCGCTTGGCCGGTCCATGTTCTACAATAAAGTGCATGGCTCCTGCACGTCATGTTCAATTTATCTGGCCACCATCTTCCGCGCGTTGGGCATCCCGGCCCGCATCATCTTCTGCATTCCGCCATTTGACCCGAACGACCGTGCCCAGTACCGCCTGTTCAAAGACAATATTCATCACCATCAGGCGCGAGACATCATTTTGTCGGCGCTGCACAACAAGGGGGGCTTTTCCAACCATTTGTTCAACGAAGTTTATGTTAACCATCATTGGGTGCGGCTCAATTACAAAACCTTGGGACAACCCATCCTGGATGAGCATTATTTTGGACTTTTAACGCATATTTACACCAGTTCCGACTTGAGCCAGATGCCGCTGGCGCAAACCTGGGGGATGCGTTACCAGCGTTATCCCGCAGGCCAGCCGAGGCTTTCCTCTTCGAATCCGTATCGTCTGATCTCCGTGCAGGACCATTTTGGTGTCAACTCGCATTTGGACAACCCGCCGCTTCCTGAACTGAAGACGGTTACGATCATCGGGCTGTACCGGCCTGACTCGCCGGAAGTGCCGAAATGGGCTGCGGACCATTCAAAGAATGACAGCCATCGAAACGACTTTTTTATCGCGTGCAAGGAGTGGCTTCCCGGCGTCCGCATGCAAATGAGCGAGTTCTGGGAGCGCGCCGGCCACGAGTTCCTGCTGACCTCGCCGCACCACCCGAATGTCAGGGCGCGTCTAATCGATGGGCGCATGAGCGCCGGCGACGGCACATTCCAGGCATACCTGGCGCAGGTCGTGCCGGAAGACAAGGCCAGGCTGCTTCCAAGGGTTGCCTACAGCATCCAACCGATCAACACCAGCGACACCTATCAATGGGCCGTGGCGCCGGACTTGACGCCGATCACGTTAAATAACTGACGCTCCATTTTAGCCTTTGAACTTGTCCCTTCCGCCGTTATAAACACCCCGCATTATGAGCCTTTCGCCCCGCGCGGCCAAAAAACTGCTCGTCGCCAATCGCAACGAAATCGCCATCCGCGTCTTTCGCGCGGCCACCGAATTGGGGTTGCGCACCGTGGCCATTTACGCCCGGGAAGACCGCCTCAGCATTCACCGCTTCAAGGCCGATGAAGCGTACCTCGTCGGCGAGGACAAAGGCCCCGTTGGCGCTTACCTAGATATTCCTGGAATCATCGCGCTGGCCAAAGAGAAGCAGATTGACCTCATCCATCCCGGTTACGGCTTTCTGGCCGAAAATGCCGGGTTTGCGCGCGCTTGCGCCGCAGCGGGCATCACCTTCGTCGGACCCCGTCCTGACATCATCAAGTTGATGGGCAACAAAGTCGCCGCCCGTGCGCTGGCCCGGAAAGTTGGCGTGCGCACTTTGGGCGGCACGGAAGAACCGGTGACGGACCGCGCCGCGGCCTTGAAGATCTCCCATGAAATCGGTTTCCCGCTGATCGTCAAAGCGGCCTATGGCGGCGGCGGACGCGGTATGAGGGTCGTTCATAAATCGGGCGATCTGCTCCATCTGCTGGACGAGGCGCAAAGCGAAGCCGGACGCGCCTTTGGCAATCCCGCCGTCTTTTTGGAAAAGTACATCCCGCGCGCCAAGCACATTGAAGTGCAGATCATGGGCGACCGTCACGGCAGCGTGCTGCATCTGCATGAACGCGATTGCTCGGTGCAGCGCCGCCACCAGAAAGTCATTGAAATCGCCCCCGCCATCGAACTGCCCGGGGCGGTGCGGGACGAATTGTGCCAGGCCGCCGTGCGCCTGGCGCGCGCGGTCCGCTACGATAACGCCGGCACGGTCGAATTTCTTTATGATCTTGACAAACACCAATGGTATTTCATCGAGGTCAATCCGCGCATCCAGGTCGAACACACCGTCACCGAAGTCATTACCGGCGTTGATTTGGTGCGCTCGCAAATTCTCGCCGCCCAGGGCTGCGCTTTGCACGGCCCGGAGATCAATTTGCCGCCGCAGGGGGAAATGCCGCGCATGGGCTGCGCCGTGCAATGCCGCGTCACGACCGAAGACCCGGAAAATAAATTCACGCCCGACTACGGCAGGATCCTGACCTACCGCTCCACCGGCGGTCAGGGGGTGCGCCTGGACGGCGGCATGGGTTACGCCGGCGCGGTCATCACGCCCTTTTACGATTCGCTCCTGGTGAAAATCACCGCCTTTGGCCGGAATTTCGAGATGGCCTTGCAGCGCATGGACAGGGCCTTGCGCGAGTTCCGGATTCGAGGCGTCAAGACGAATATTCCATTTTTGGAAAACGTCATCGCCAATCCCGTCTTCCGCTCGGGCCTGGCGGCCACCACGCTGATTGACAACACGCCCGATCTCTTCCAGTTCAAGCCGCGGCGGGACCGGGCCACCAAGCTGCTGGCCTTTTTGGGCGATGTCATCGTCAACGGCAATCCCCAGGTCAAAGGCTGTGTGCTCAACGCCGCCCTGCCGCCGGTGGCCCCTCCGCCCCACGACCGCAAAGAACTTCCGCCGGACGGCACGCGGCAATTGCTGCTCCAGTTGGGCCCTAAAAAGTTTGCCGGGTGGACTCTGCGCCAAAAGCAATTGCTCATCACCGACACGACCTTTCGCGATGCGCATCAATCGCTCCTGGCCACGCGCGTGCGTTCCTATGACATGCTGGCCATCGCCCCGGCCGTGGCGCGGCGCGCTCCCCAACTGTTCAGCCTCGAAATGTGGGGCGGCGCCACCTTCGACACGGCGATGCGTTTCCTGCACGAGGACCCCTGGAACCGCCTGCGGCTCCTGCGCGCGAAAATTCCGAACATTTGTTTCCAGATGCTCTTTCGCGGCGCCAACGCCGTGGGTTACTCCAATTATCCGGACAACGTCGTCGCCGGTTTCGTCAAGCAAGCCGCGGCGGCGGGCATTGACATTTTCCGCATTTTCGATTCGCTCAATTACACCCCGAATTTGAAAGCGGCCATCGCCGCCGTCCACCAAACCCACGCCGTTTGTGAGGCGGCGATTTGTTACACCGGGGACATTCTCGATCCGAAGCGGACAAAATATTCGCTCAAATACTACGTCAAGCTGGCCAGGGAATTGGAAAAAATGGGGGCGCATTTTCTGGCGGTCAAGGACATGGCCGGCCTGTGCCGGCCCTTCGCCGTTTACGCGCTGGTCAAGGCGCTCAAGGAGGAAATCGGGCTGCCCGTTCACTTTCACACCCATGACACCAGCGGCGTCAATGCCGCCTCCGTGTTGAAAGCCAGCGAGGCGCGGGTCGATGTGGTTGACCTCGCCCTTGCCTCGATGAGCGGTTCGACCAGCCAGCCCAATCTCAATTCCATCGTGGCCGCGCTGGCCCACACCCCGCGCGACACGGGACTGGATTTGGCCGCGCTCAACGAGTTTTCCGACTATTGGGAAAGTGTCTCCGCCAGTTATGCGCCCTTCAATACCGCGCCGCGCGCCGGGACGGCGGACGTTTATAACCATGAAATGCCCGGCGGCCAATACACCAATTTGAAGGAACAGGCCGCCAGCATGGGCTTGGGCCAGCGCTGGCCGGAAATCTCCCGCACTTACACCGAGGTCAACCAGCTTTTCGGCGACATTGTCAAAGTCACTCCCAGCAGCAAGGTGGTGGGCGACATGGCGATGTTTCTCATTTCGCGCGGCATCAAGCCGGCCGATGTTTTGAATCTCGAACCGGGCAGCGTCCCCTTCCCCGCTTCCGTCATCGACATGTTGATGGGCCACCTCGGACAACCCGCCGGCGGCTGGCCCAAAAAACTGCAAAAGATCGTCCTGGGAGATCGCAAGCCGATTCGCGGACGGCCCGGCGCCGGTCTGAAACCGCTCAACCTGAAGAAGATCAGGGAGGAACTGTCCCACAAGCTCAAACACGAAGCCACCCATGACGACCTGTTCAGTCACTTGATGTATCCTGAAGTCTTCGCCGAATTCGCCAGATTCTCCCGCGATTACAGCGATGTGGCCGTCCTGCCCACGCCGGCCTTTTTCTACGGCTTGAAACCAGGCGAGGAAATCTCCGTCGATATCGAGGAAGGAAAAACTCTCTTCATCAAATTCATTCACCTCGGCAATGTGGACAAGGACGGGCGGCGCGCTCTCGTCTTCGAACTCAACGGCATGACCCGCGAAGTGACCATCGTGGATCGCGCCGTCCAGCCCAAGGCCAGGGCGCGCCCGAAATCCGACCCGGCCGATCCGTTGCAGATCGGCGCTCCCATTCCCGGCTTGATCACTTCGCTGGCCGTGAGTGTCGGGAGCAAGGTGGGCAAAGGCGACAAATTGTTGACACTCGAAGCCATGAAAATGCAAAGCACCCTGTACGCCTCCGGCGCTGGAACGGTGGCCGCCATTTTTGCCCAGGTGGGCGAGACGGTGGAAAGCAAGGACCTTTTGGTCCAGTTGCGAAAATGAGGAACGGAGGCGGAACATACTTCGTTTGACAAGTTCGCAAACTCATCCCTTAATTATTGTCATAAATGTCGATACTTGCTGGAAAAATCGGATTAGTCGTCGGCGTGGCCAACAAACGGTCCATCGCCTGGGCCATCGCCCAGGCCTGGCGCGACGCCGGCGCCACGCTCGCTTTTACCTACCAGGGCGAACGGCTCAAGGAGAACGTCGCGGAACTGGCCGGCGCGTTCGGGACCGACACGCTGGTTCTCCCCTGCGATGTCACCAGGGACGATGAAATCGCCCGCGTTTTCGCCGAAGTCGGCGGCAAATTTGGCAGGCTCCATTTGCTCCTTCACTCCGTGGCGTTCGCGCCGCGCGAGGCGCTGGAAGGCGATTTTTTGGGCACCACGCGCGAAGCCTTCCGCGTGGCCCACGATGTCAGCGCCTATTCGCTGGTGGCGCTGGCCCGCGGCGCGGCCCCGCTCATGACCGAAGGCGGCAGCATCGTGGCCATGACCTATTATGGGTCGAGAAAAGTGGTGCCGCATTACAACGTGATGGGCGTGGCCAAGGCGTCCCTCGAAGCCTGCGCCCGCTATCTGGCCTATGATTTGGGTCCAAAAAAAATCCGGGTCAACTGCATCAGCGCCGGCGCCGTCAACACCTTGGCGGCCCGCGGCATCGCCGGTTTTACGGACATGCTCAAACACTACGAAGCCCATGCCCCGCTCAAACGGAATGTCCTTCCCGACGAACTGGGCGCCACGGGAACCTTTCTGGCCAGCGACGGCGCGGCGGCGATCACGGGCCAGGTCCTCTACGTCGATTGCGGCTATCAAATCATGGGCATGTGATTCGGTCTTAATCCTAATCTTAATCCTCAGGCTCAATCGGAAAAGCAATGACACCAATATTGATGTTGAAATTGTATGGACTTTGAAGTAGAGTTCTACGAAACGGTGAACGGTCATGCGCCCGTCCAGGAGTTTCTTGATGAACTTAAGCAAAGTGCTCCGGGCGATCATGCGGCGGTGCTCCGTGGTCTGGCGAAGTTGCGGAATCGCCAGTATCACCGCGAGCCGCTGTCCAAGGCGCTGGGTGACGGCCTGTTTGAGTTGCGCCATGTCGGTAAGTTGAATACGCGCGTCATATGGTTCTTTGTGAAAGGCCGGCGCATTATTGCCGTTCACGGCATTCGCAACAAAGGCCAGGCGATTCCGGCCCGCGACCTCGACACCGCACAGGATCGGATGCGTGACTGGCAGGAAAGATTTGCACCATGAAAAAGACCAACTTTGACCTTTATCTGGAAGAACAATTGAAAGACCCCGTCTTTGCCGAGAGGTTTGAAAAAGCGGGCGAGGCCTGGGACGTGGCATTGCAGCTTACCGCGTTGCGCGAAAAGGCGGGCCTAACCCAAAAACAACTCGCCCGCAAACTGCATACCTCCCAGCAAAACATCAGCCGCCTCGAATCGCCCTCTTACGAAGGCCACTCCCTGACCATGTTGCGCCGCGTTGCGGAGGTGCTCGGCGCGACCGTCCGCGTCACGCTTGCAGAGAAGGGGGAAACCGAATCCATGACCCTGTCGGAGGCAAAAGTCGCCTACAAAATCCGCAAGAAATGAAAGGGGTTCCTGGCATCACGCCCGCCAATTGACTTGGCGGCGGATGCCTTATTTGTTGGTGGATGAAAGGACGACGGGCTGCGACATCCTCCCGGCATGGCGCGAAAGAATCGCCTGCATTCCCCTATCAACGCTGACAAACAAAATGTTGAGATGCTTGGACGGCTTTCCGTCATTTTTGGAGTGTGATCCCAGGGGGCCGGTATAAATTCGTAATTTTTCCAAAAGCCCTCATCGAGTCTCTGTAACAAATTTCATTGATTCGCGTAGCGACTCTACCTCGGTAGAACAATCTTCTTTTCTCAAAGACAACCCTCGTAGCCATGCCGACAAGAGCGTGCGCAATTGCGGCGGGATGGCTGATGCCCTCAGGTATCGAGGCGAGATTCACAACTGCGTAGCCTCCCCACATTAGACGGGACGACGGCCCATGGGTGCGAACGTGTATCGTGGAAAGACTTAGACTCACTCTCCGAAAAAGCTGGTTGTCAGTCTTTTCCAGTAGAAGCAATGCTTGGAAGACCTTTTCCTGCTCAACGAATTGGCTGTCGCTGTACGAATCATCGGCAATAATGCGAATCCCAATTCGTTCCAACGCCTTTGGATGCGAACGTACGCGTCGCTCACACAGCTTCACGACCATTGAAGCGAAAATATACACCATCGATTGAGCGTAAAACAGGGCGCGCTGCGCGACATTCGGCTTAAAAAGTCTCATCTTTCTTCATCACCAGAGTAAGGTTCCAGTGAAGGCTTTAAAATGGCGGAAGTTTTTCAAAGTATGTTCCGCTTGTTTAGTCCATTCAAGCAGTTCTCACTTTGTGAAGCAGCCCACTACGCAGGCGGCGCTGCGGCTGGTTCTTCACCCTCTTCCTTCTCTTCGCTGATGACCGGGGCGATGGCTTTGAGTTTGTCGGGGCCTTCCAAGTCAATCAATTTGACGCCCTGGGTGTTGCGGCCGGCTTCGCGGATGTCGCTGACGCGCGTCCGCACCATTTGTCCGGTCACGGTGATGAGCATGATTTCATCCGCATCCTTGACCGTCAGCGCGCCGACGACGCCCCCCGTCTTCTCATTGGTCTTCATGGTGATGATGCCCTTGCCGCCACGGGATTGAGGGCGGTATTCGGCAAAATCGGTGCGTTTGCCGATGCCGTTTTCACCGGCGACCAGCAAGGTCGCATCGGACACCACCACGGCCAGGGCCACGACGGCATCGGACGCTTCGAGGTTGATGCCGCGGACGCCTGTGGCGCTTCGGCCCATGGACCGGACATCGGCTTCGGAGAATCGTATGCTCATGCCTTCCCGCGTAATAAGCACCACGTCATCACCAGGGTTTTTAACTTCGTCCTTTTCAACAATGCTGCCGCGAGTGAGCTTGGCATCAATGAGTGCGTCGCCTTGTTCAACGGTGATGGCGATGATGCCGCCTTTGCGGACGTTGCCAAATTCGTTGAGCGACGTTTTTTTGACAGTCCCTTTCTGGGTGGCAAAGAAAATTTCGTCTTGCTGCGTCCAGGTGATGTCCTCCTTGTTCGGGCCGGTTTTGGCCAGAACGCGAATGAGCGCGGCGATGTTTTCCCCGGCCTTCAATTCGAGCAGGTTGGCGATGCTCCGGCCCTTGGCGGCGCGGCCCATGTCCGGGATTTCGTGGACGCGCTCGACGTACACCCGCCCGGTGTCGGTGAAGAACATCAGGTAATCGTGCGTGCTGGCGGTAAAGAGATGCTCGATGAAGTCCTCGGCCTCGCCCGGCGCGGCGGATGTTTCGCGCGTGGTCATGCCAATGACCCCTTTTCCGCCGCGGCGCTGGGCGCGGTAGGAACTGACATTGGTGCGCTTGATCAACCCGGCATGGGTGATGGTGATAATGACCCCTTCGTTGGCGATCAGGTCTTCAATGGCAATCTCCCCCTCGTCGGGGATCAGCTCGGTCAAACGTGGCGTGGCGTATTTCTCCTTAATCTCCTTCAACTCCGATTTAATAATGGCGAAGACGCGCGTCTCCCTGGCCAATATATCGAGCAAATCCTTGATGCGTTCGAGCAACTGCGTGTATTCGGCCCGGACTTTCCCCATCTCCAACCCGGTCAATTGGTAAAGGCGCAATTCCAGGATGGCGTTGGCCTGGGCTTCGCTGAAGGAATAGCGCCCGCTGGTCAGGCGCGCCTCGCTACGGATGACCACGCCGATATGTTCGACCTGCTGGCGGGTGAAATCGAAGGCCAGCAGCTTGATTTTGGCCTCCTCGCGGTTGTTCGACTGCCGGATGATGCGGATGAATTCATCCAGGTTGGCCAGCGCGATCAGATAGCCTTCCAAAGTTTCGGCGCGCTCCTCGGCCTTGCGCAATTCGAAGCGGGCGCGCCGGATGACGACTTCGCGGCGATGGTCAATGTAGCAATTGATCAGCTCCTTGAGACCGAGGGTCTTGGGGCGTCCGTGATCGATGGCCAGGGCGTTGACGGCGAAGCTGCTTTCCAGCGCGGTGTGCTGGTACAAATTATTTATGACAACCTTGGCAATGGCATCGCGCTTGATTTCAATGACCACCCGCGTGTTTTCGTCCGATTCATCGCGCACGGCGGTGATGTCGGTGATGACCTTTTCGTTGACCAGCTCGGCAATGCGTTCGACCAGGGTGGCGCGGTTGACGTTGTAAGGGATGGCGGTGATGATGATATGCTCGCGCCCGCCCTTGAGTTCTTCGACGCCCACTTTGCCGCGAATTTTGACGCTGCCCCGGCCCGTCTTGAAATACTCCTTGATCCCATCCAAACCGAGGATCATGCAGCCGGTGGGAAAATCCGGCCCCTTGATGTGTTGCATCAATTGCTCGATCGTGATTTCGGGATTGTCAATTTGGGCGCAGATGCCGTCAATCACTTCACCGAGATTATGCGGGGCCATGTTGGTGGCCATGCCCACGGCGATGCCGGTGCCGCCGTTGACCAGGAGGTTGGGAAAAGCGGCGGGGAAAACGGTCGGCTCCTGGTGTTCCCCATCGTAATTGGGGACGAAATCCACCGTGTCCTTCTCCATGTCAAACATCAGGGCCGCGCCCAGATGGCGGAGGCGGGCCTCGGTGTACCGCATGGAGGCCGGGGGGTCGCCCTCGACCGAGCCGAAATTCCCCTGCCCTTCGATGAGCATCTCGCGCATGGCCCAGGGCTGCGCCATGTGAACCAGCGTCGGGTAAATGGCCATGTCGCCGTGAGGATGGTATTTTCCCATGGTCTCACCGACGATCCTGGCGCATTTCAATGTTTTGCGCGTGGGCAGCACGCCCAACTCGTGCATGGCAAACAGGATGCGCCGCTGCGAAGGCTTCAACCCATCGCGCACATCCGGCAGGGCCCGTGAAATAATGACCGACATCGAGTAATCCAGGAAGGAATTCTTGATCTCGTCGGCAACGTTGATCTTTTGAATTTTTTCGTTGGCCGCGAAGAGCGGGGTGCTCCCAACAGGCAATTGATTCGCTTCGTTGGGTTCGTTCTGACCGGGTTCGTCTGGCATGGAATGTAAAGTGAGTGGGGCCGCGCGGGTTTTAGACGTCCAGATTCCGCACGTTCAGGGCGTTGTCCTCGATGAATTGGCGGCGAGGCTCGACTTCATCGCCCATCAATTTCGTGAACATTTCCTCCGCTTCGACCAAGTCGGTCATGTCAATGCGCAGGAGTTTGCGGTTCTCCGGGTTCATGGTGGTTTCGAATAATTCCTTGGCGTTCATTTCGCCAAGGCCTTTAAAGCGTTTGATCTGGATGCCGCGTTTGCCGGCCTCCTTGACCCCGGCCAGGATTTCAGCAATGGAAAAGAGCGGCTTGAATGTGGCCCGCTCGCCTTCGCCCTCGATCAATTCAAACAGCGGCTTGTCCTGCGCCGAATAATGCTCCACGTTCAGACCCTTCTTTTCCAACTGGCGCAGCAACTCCATGACGGCCTTGCTCTCGTGCAACTCAACGTGCCGGGCGCGGCGGGTATTGCCGTTTCTGGGCTTGTCACTCTTTTCCCGATCGGCCTTTTCGATTATCGTCGTATCCGTCTCATCGCCAAATAATTTCAGGTCGGGGTTGTCCGTGCCAAACTCGTCCAGTTCCTTCTCGGTGTGGAAGTAGTGGACGGTTTCATCGTTGCCATCGCGCACTTTGACCAGGTGCCGGGGCAATTCGTGGGTGGCGGGATGGCGGTGCTCGATGTAGTCGCCAAAATCACCCCCATGACGGCGGAGGGATTGGACGTATTTGTCGAGGGACTCCAGCAGTTCCAGAATCTCGCCCAGTTGCTTTTCAGACATCTCCTTGTTGGTCGCCAAATCGCGCAAGCGCACGTCTTCCGTGCCGAGCTGGATGAGGATTTTGTTCATCTGCGCGTCGTCATCCACGTATTCCACGCGCTTTTTGCGCGCGATCTGGTAGAGCGGCGGCTGGGCAATATAGACAAAACCCTGCCGGACCAACTGCGGCATCTGCCGGTAAAAAAATGTCAACAATAAAGTCCGGATGTGCGACCCGTCCACGTCCGCATCGGTCATGATGATGATCTTGTGGTAGCGCAATTTGGCCCCGTCGAACGCCCCCTCCCCTTCCCCGTCGCCTATCCCGGTGCCGATGGCGGTGATCATGGTGCGGATTTCGGTGTTTTGCAGCACCTTGTCCAGCCGGGCTTTTTCCACGTTGATCAGTTTGCCGCGAATGGGCAGGATGGCTTGGAATTTCCGGTCCCGCCCCTGCTTGGCCGATCCGCCGGCCGAATCCCCTTCCACGATGTACAGTTCCGTGTTGGCCGGATCGCGGTCCGAGCAATCGGCCAGTTTGCCGGGCAGTCCCCCGCCCGTCAGCGCGCTTTTGCGCACGGTGTCGCGCGCCTTGCGCGCCGCCTCGCGGGCGCGGGCCGCCATCAAGCTCTTGTCAATCACCTTGCGCGCCACCGGCGGATTGGCATCAAAGAAACTCATCAATCCCTCATAGACAATGGACGAGACGACGCCTTCGATCTCGGTGTTGACCAGCTTCACCTTGGTTTGCGATTCGAAACGCGGATTGGGCAGCTTGACGCTCAGGACGCAGACCAAACCTTCCCGCACGTCGTCGCCCGAAATGGCCGGGTCCTTTTCCTTGAGCAAATCATTGGCGCGCGCGTACTGATTGATGGCGCGGGTCAGCGCCGTGCGGAAGCCGGTCAAATGCGTCCCGCCGTCGGAATTGGCAATCGAGTTGGCGAAGCACAGGATCTGGTCGGTATAGCTGTCGTTGTATTGCATGACACAATCCACGATGACCTCATCCTTTTGCCGGGCCAGCACGATGGGCTTGGGATGGAGAACCACTTTGTTGCGGCCGAGCTGCCGGACAAATTGCTCGATGCCGTCCCGATACAGGAAAGTCTCCTTCTTGTTTTCGACGCGCTCGTCCTTCAAATTGATCTCGAGGCCCGGATTCAAAAAGGCCAGTTCGCGCAGGCGGTTGGCCAGCAGGTCGAATTTAAACTCGGTCGTGATCGTAAAAATCGTCGGGTCGGGCTTGAAAGTGATGAGCGTGCCGGTGCTTTTGGATTTGCCGATGATTTCGAGCTTTTGCTTGGTGACGCCGCGCTCGAAGGCCATGTAATAGACTTGGTTGTCGCGCGAAACCTCGACCTTGAACCAGTCGGACAAGGCATTGACGCACTTGGCGCCGACGCCGTGAAGGCCGCCGGAATATTTATAGGCGCCCTGCCCGAACTTGCCGCCGGCATGCAAATTGGTCAGGACCAGTTCGACTGCCGGCATCTTCCATTTGGGATGGGTATCCACCGGGATGCCGCGTCCATCGTCCCGAATGGAAACAGATCCATCCACATGAACCGTGACGTCGATTTTATTGCAAAAGCCGGCAAGATGCTCATCGATCGAATTGTCCAGGACTTCGAAGACAGAATGATGCAGACCCCGTTCGTCGGGGTCGCCGATATACATTCCGGGGCGTTTTCGGACTGCTTCCAGACCCTCCAATTTATCGATTTTCGACGCGTCGTATTTTTCAGTTCGGTCAGGCGCGGTATTTATCATGCTACAATTTCCCTCATCAAATCTGCTCATTAAAGACACTCTGTGCGCGACGGATTTTTGATGTCCTGCGCCACCCAATAAATTTACGAAATTATTGGCAAAGAGACAACCCTTAATTTGAGGTTTTTTTGGCCCGGAACCACAATTACTGGTGGGTTTATTTTGAACACCCCACCAACCATTGTGGTCGCGTCCGGGGAGCGCTGAGGGAGCGCGGGCGTCTCGCCCGCAGTGTTTGGCGTCCCGCCAAACACATCTTTGTCCGGCGCCCAAACAGAGGGGGAAATGCGGTGCCAGACGCGCCGCCTCACGACCGAGACGCACGCCGGTTCAAGTCCGCTAACTGGCTCCATTTCCATTGTGATATAACACGGTCGCTTGATGAGAAGAGAGCGGCGGTGAACACCAAAATGCACACCAGCGTGGCAAAGCCGTCGTGGGTGGCCGCGTCACGGCTACTCTCCCCCGGCAAAGTTGAAGCCGCCCCATGACCTTGGCGAATCTTGACAAAATCAAACAATCTGTCATTTTACTGTCATGGCCAACACGTTGAACATTTCGTTGTCGGAAGAGCAAAAGAGCTGGCTCAATTCGCGCCGCGAAGCCGGAGGATTTGCCAGCACAAGCGATGTCGTTCGCGACCTCATTCGCAGCCGGCAGGAGAAGGAACAGGCGGAATTGTTGGAGCGCTTTCACCAACTGGATCGTGATGGCGCGGAAGTCGCGGAACCGATCGAAGCCATTCTCAAAGTCGTCAAGCGGGTGAAAAAGGAACGCCGTGCATAAACCGCGCGCGGTTTTGGACAGTTCCGTTGTGGTGGCGGGGATTGGCTGGCGCGGGGGCGATGCCCGCGCCGTTCTAAAACTTCTCGCGGCGGGTGGATTTGAATCCTGGCGCACGCCTTGGATTACCGCTGAATGGACGGACGCCGTCCAGCGCGTGGCCGAAACTGAAAAGCGCTGGCGCAATCCAAACTGGACAAACTGGATTGAATGGCTGACGGCCGTCTCAAAATTCTCGGACGACATTCCCGTCAGAAAAACGGCGAGGCGCGATCCAAAAGATGATCCAGTCATCATGGCGGCCGTGGCCGTTCGCGCAGCTTTCATAGTCACTTACGATTCGGACTTGCTTGTCTTGCAGAAGCCTCATGGCGTCGCCTGCCTCACGCCGCGCGCTTTTCTTTCCGTAATTCTCCGGCGGCAGTGAACTGACAAATCCCCAAAGGCCATGGTGCCATGGGGCGGCGTGTCGAGCCCCCATCCTGTCCAAGTTAATTTATTGTAACTTTATCACTTTACAGCCGTCTGGAATATGTGTAGTTTAACAAAGTGAGCATGACGAAGGAAAAGTCGAGAAACGGGGTCAGGGAGCCGCCAGGGGACGGTCCCTGTACGGGGCCCACACCAGTCCGTGAATGTCCGTGTCAGTCCAATCCAGGCACCGACGAAAAGCGAAAGCCGGCTGAGGGTCAAAATGGCGCTAAACGCGCTCCGGTTTGCGCCAAACGAACAGGGACAAAAAGACACATGTGCGGCCAATCCTGATCAAGGTCGATCAAAGTGAATCAAACCAATTCTTGAATGTGTTAATTTAGTTAATACCCCGCAAAGTTTGTACAAAAAGCCTGCCATGAGCATCTTACAGAACAAACGGCGGTCCCAGGCTGCGAACAGCGGTTTGACCGGTGGCCGGGGCGGATCAACCGGATTTCATTGTCTGGTCCGTCAATTCCAGGTCCTTTTCGAGAGGCAGTTTTGGCGTGATCTTGCGGGCCTGCAAAACGCCGTGATAAGCGCGGACAGCCTCTTTGGGGGAAATCGTGCCGTCGGTAATCAGGCGCAGCATTTCGATGAAGGCGAGTTGGTGATCGGCGTGGTTGATCTTGCGTCCGAAAAGGGCGACGCGCGCGCCGTGCTTTTGCGCGTCGTGAATCAATTTGAAGGCGTCGTAGGTGGTGCCGGCGGCGCCGCCCAGGATTCCCACCACCAGATTCGGGTCGTATTGGGCCAGTTCCTCCATCGAGCGGGGGCCGTGATAGGCGATTTTCAAAAAAAGGGGACGCCCCGCCCCGGCCACGCCGGCCAGGCTGCGAATGATCATGTCGTTGATGAATTCGCCTGTTTTGTCAGGGGCGATGCCGGTGGCTGTGTTGGGATCGAAGACTTCCAAAAAGTAACGGAAGTTCTTCCGTTCCGCCTCTTCGCGAAATTCCTTGAAGGCGATCAGGGTGTTGCGATCGTGCGCAAGGTCGTTGATGAAGGTGACAGAATAAAGGCCGAGATCGGCCCCGGGAACCTCGCCTGCGCCGCGTTCACCATCCAATTTGCCATATTGAATATGATCGATGGAAGCGGAACGAAACGGTTCCACCGGCTCCCTGGTGTAACACCCGTGGCGCACGGCCCAAACATCGGTGGGATCATTGGCGCGGGCCGCCGGAGTGACGTGCGTGTCGCGGAACAAGCCTTCCTTGATTGCCAGTTGCTCGTTGACGGAGGCGGACATAAGCATGAGATCAATGATCCCCTGCTTCACCTCCTCGCGAATAATATCCAGGAACTCCGGAAGATTGCGGTGGCCATATTCTTCCCGGCTCCAGACTTCGGGCGAAAAGTTTGCCGGCCGCACCCCTTCCGCCGCCAGATAGCCGCGCGGCCCGGGAGCGCGCACGCCAAAAGCCATGTCCCCATCCTTCGCGTCGGCGAGGATGAAAACGCGCGAGGAGGGGTCCGCCTTGAGTTCGGCCAGTTTTGTGTCGAGAGACTTTACGGGAGACATCCTCTATTCCTTACTTTTAGACTTGATAGATGCGGGACGCCACTCGTCATCGCGGCGCAGCTCGTCTTCTTTCAGGCCGTGGCGGGGATCGGGAATGCCGAGGGTCTGCTTGATCTTGAGCAACTCCTGCAATTGCGAGTTGGAAAAAGTTTTCAACGCCGTTCCCAGTTGGGCCGCGATCACGATGGTGCGGCAATAAGCTTCGATGATTTCCATTTTGAAGTAGGCGTCCTCGAGGCTGAGATGGCTCCAGGAAACAACGCCGTGATTGGCCATGAGAATGGTGTTGTGATGATCGGTCAGATCGGCGACGAGTTTGCCCATTTCCGGGGTGCCGGGCGTGCGATAGGGCGCAATCGGAACTTTGCCGATGAAAACTTCGATTTCCGGGAGCATGCAGGTCGGCGGCTCCACTCCCGCCACGGCAAAAGCAGTGGCGTGGGGCGGATGACAATGCACCGTGGCCACCGCGCGGGCCTGGCGTTTCATGATCTGCAAGTGCATCAGGATTTCGCTGGTGCGCTTCTTCGTGCCGGCAAGCTGGTTGCCTTCGAGGTCCACCAGGCACATGTCTTCCGGCTTCATGAAGCCTTTGGAAACCAGGGTCGGCGTGCATACCGCCAGATTTTCGCCGACCCGGATGGCCATGTTCCCGCCATTGCCATCCACATAGGCGCGGGACCAGAGGCGCCGGCCCATGTCGCAGAGCTGCAGCTTGAGCGCGTGGACTTCGGGCGAATTGAAAAAGGCCCCGATCTCGGACGACGTTCTTCTCTTGACCGTTTTCATGGTGATAAACTCAGTTCAAATTTCCTAACCCTAATCTTAATCTTAATCATAATCTCCCTCATTCGAAACAAGATTAGGATTAAGAGCTGGAAACCGCCATTCAAAAAGCTGACAAGATTTCCAAACCGCGGCCACGGGCAACGCTTCAAGGCCGGCCGGATCGCGCAGGATTTTCAGGCGCGCGGACTGCGGATGCCACGTTGTCAAGACTGTTTCCCCCCAGAGAACCAAGCCCGGCAAATCCAGCGCCGCCGCCAAATGGGTGATGCCCGAGTCGTGTCCGATGAATGCCGCACACGCCTGCATCCGCCGGGCCAGTCCGATCAACGGCAGGTTTTGGGCAGGGTGCGCGCGGCCCGCCGGCAATGCCGCCGCAAGGCGGGCGCAACGATCCCGTTCCGCTTCGCCGCCGATGAGCAGGAAGTCGCAGGCGGATTGGCCGGCCAGAAGCTGGAGCAGTTCCGCCCATTTGGCTTCCGGCCAGTTCTTCCGTTCACTGCCGCTGCCGGGATGAAGCGCGAGCCGCGGCGGCGCGGACAGCGTGGCGGGCAAAGGAAGGCGGGGACGCGGGTCAGCCCCGCGAATGCCGAGCGCCTGCAAAGGCCGGAGCAACTGCCCGGCGGCGTGAACCGCCAGCGTTTCATCGGGCCGATGCGGTCCGGCAATGAACGGCGCGG
>Ga0181523_10000617_pt1 | contig 40368 bp, 38 predicted proteins | sample PEATcosm2014_Bin_43_FD_119752 | JGI IMG/M metagenome (GOLD analysis project Ga0181523, IMG submission 119752) | Peatland microbial communities from MTU Mesocosm Facility, Houghton, MI, USA - PEATcosm2014_Bin05_30_metaG | ecosystem: Environmental > Terrestrial > Soil > Wetlands > Peat | place... | reverse complement strand
AAGTACGCTCTTCCTCCGCCCGATTCGCTCGCGACTGCCGACGAAAATATCGGCCTGAATCCCGACATAGCCGTCACCAACGAGACGCCGCCCACATTTCTCTTGCAGGCCGAAGACGACCACGTCGACAGCGTGTACGATTCATTGTCCTATTACATTGCGCTCAAGAAAGCCGGGGTTCCGGCGGAGATGCATTTGTACGCGCATGGCAACCACGCGTTCGGGCTGCGGCGGACGAAGCTGCCCATCACCGCATGGCCTCAATTAGTCGAAACCTGGCTGGGAACGATCGCTATGATTCCTGAGTCCCCGCCCGCCGCCGCGCCTTCCAACTAACTCGCTGCTTTCGAGCGTGCGTCAGGCTCGGCCCAGCAACTGATGAGAGCGCAAACCCTTCGCGATTCATATGCAGATCAGGCAGCTGTTCAGGTATATTAATGGCGCTCGACAGCGCACGACTTTCCGTCGGCGAATCGATTCCCTGGAGGTCCAATCCTTGATGGAATTCAGAAGGATTTGTCTGTTGTTTGGGTGGCTTTCGGCATGTTTGGGTATTGGATCGGCTCAGGTAACGGTCCCCGAGACTCCTGCCGGCCACGTTCTTCAAGCTTGGCTTGACGCGTTCAACAGCAGCGATCGCGCCAAGGTCGAGGCATACGTCAAATCCATCGACCCCACCCAAACGGTCGACGGGCTGATCTCATTTAGCGGTCAAACCGGTGGATTTGATCTGTTGTCCATCGAGAGCAGCGAGCCGCTGCATATTCGTTTCCTTGTGAAGGGAAGGAGCGACGGCATCACGGCTTTGGGAAACCTCATCGTGAATGACTCAAAACCACCCACGGTAGTGAACCTTTCCGTGCGGGCCTTGCCGCCGGGAGTCAAGCCAGTGAACATGGCTGTCGATTCGAACCTGCGCAAGCAGGTGATCGAAGGGGTGAGCGCCGATCTTGACAAGTTTTATATCGACGCTGCGGTCGCCGGGAAAATGGAAACCGCATTGATGGCGCACCAGAAAGCCGGCGACTACGACAAGATCACCGACGGTGACGAATTTGCTGCGCAATTGACGAAAGACCTGCAGGCGGTCAGCCACGACAGGCATCTGCGCGTCAACTTTCTCCCTTTTAAAGCTCCGCCGCCGCATGACCCGACTCCGGAAGATGAGGCGAGGTTTCATCAGCAGATGGAACACGACAACTGCCTGTTCCGCAAGGTCGAGATCCTGCCCAACAACATCGGCTATATAAAATTCGATGGTTTCATGGATGCTTCGTTCTGCGGGCCGACCGTGGCTGCGGCGATGGGTTTCATCGCGCACACGGACGCGGTCATTTTTGATATTCGCAAAAATGGTGGCGGCCAACCCGACATGGTCACACTGATCGCAAGTTACCTCTTCGACAGGCCGACTCATTTGATCGACATCCACAACCGCAGCGAGGACTCGACAAGGCAGAATTGGACGCTGTCGTATCTGCCCGGCCCGAGGCTTGTAAAACAGCCGGTCTTTGTATTGACTTCGAAAGAGACGTTCTCCGGAGCGGAGGAGTTCGCTTTCGATTTGAAAAACCAGAAGCGAGCCACGATTGTCGGTGAAACAACAGGCGGTGGCGCTCATCCGGTGAGCGGGCATCCGGTCGCCGATTACTTCATGGTCGGCGTACCTTTTGCGGAGTCGCTCGATCCGGTGACCAAAACAAACTGGGAGGGGACGGGTGTGGAACCGGATGTGAAGGTGTCGGCGGGCGATGCTCTGGATACCGCGGAGAAGTTGGCGAATGACAAAATTCAAGCAGAAAAGGCCGCCAAATGACGGGGGAATCGGAATAATCGTTCAACGATAGGGATGGTTTCAGAATTGTCGCCCGCAGCTGCGCATTCTAACTAGCTCCGTTAACTCCGTTATCTCCGCTGCTTTTTCACGCGTGCGTCAAATACCCCATCCCGTCCAGCACGCCACGCATGAACGCGAAGCTCTCGACCACGCCGGGCATGGGATCGTCGGGGTGAATCTCGTATTCGAGATCGATGAAACCCTGGTAGTCGATCTTGATCAGCGCCTCGAACATCTCCCGGAAGGGAAGGATGCCCTGGCCCACGGCCACCTGGCTTTCCTTGCTGGCAAAGCTCGTCAGGTCCTTTACGTGCATGTTGTAGAGGCGCGGACCGCATGCGTGGATCGCTTCAACAAGATTTGTTCCCGCGCGCGCCGCGTGTCCCACGTCGATGCAGCATCCGATCCGCGGGTCCATGTTCTTGATCGCCTTCAGCACATCGAACGGTGAAGGGAAGAGCGTGTCTTCAGGTCCGTGATTATGGATGGCGAGGCGAATGTCGTATTCCTTCACAAATGGCTCAATGAGCGGAAGCGTATCCGGTGTGGGATCCCCGGCCACAATCACTTTGATGCCGGCTCTCTTGCAGTACTCGAACTTGGCGCGAATCTCGTCGCTGGTGCTGTTCTTGAAATAGATGGCGCCGGCGGCATGGAGCTTGATGCCGTTAGCGGCGTAGTCGGCCAGCGCCTGTGCTTCCAGTGTCGGGTCCATCGGCAGATGGTCTTTCACGTCCTTGGCGTTGAGGCTGGTGACGTTCAACTGCTTCATGAAGCCGATCAGTTGTGCGCGAGTAAAGTTGCGAAAGGTGTAGCTGGCCAGGCCAAGGTTGAGCGGCGAAAACTTGCCCGAAGCCGGGATCGCCTCCGCGCCCGCTGCCGCAGCGCCCATCAGCGCAGGTACGATCCCTGTGGCTGCGCAGGCCGCCGTAGCCGCGCCCGACTGCAAAAATCCACGGCGAGACAATCCATTCTTCATCGCTTCACGCTTTCTATGTGTGGCGCCGTCCCGCTTGGCACACTGACGGCTCACTCAGATCCGTGACACTTGCCTTACTGCTTTCCCCACCGGTACACCAGTCCGCCTGTAAAGCCGCGGCTGGCCTGAATCGATGATCCAAAGCCGGTAAAAAAATACTCAGGTGCGAGCTTCAATGCGAGGTTCGGAGAAATATTCAATTCCCCAATTACGCTTGCGCTCGCAGCGAACGTGCTGGCATCGGGGTAAAGGCCCTTGTCGACGGGCGGAACGCCATTCGTGTCACCGGAGAAGTTGCCATATGCCCAGCCCGCCATAGCGCGGCCCGAAATGGCGAACTTCGGCTGCAGGTAAAAGCGGTAAACCGGGCCGCCGATCACATCGTACTGGCTGATCGCGGGCCGAGTGAAATAGCCCGTGCAGTAAGTGGTGATGTTGCAATACGCCGTACCAAAGTAGCCGCGGCCGATGAGCGTATAGCCCAGCCTCTCGGTCGAAAACCGCGTCAGGCCCGTCTCCCACGCATAGTAGGTCAGCCTTTGCAACGACGGTCCCGGCTTAAAGCGCAGGTAGCCCATGTCCAGGTATGTTTCCCAGCGGTGGTCGTAGGCATCGTGGATCGCGGTGCTGCGGCGCTGCTCACGGCGCAGGCGAATCCGCTCCTGTACGCTGATCTCGCCCTGAGTTTCTTGAGGGGACTGCTGCGCGCTGCCGGAAGTCTGGTTCTGAGCCAGCTCCTGGTTTTGAGCGAGATTCAAGTTCTGATCTAGCGCCGGGTTGGACGACGAATAGTTCGAGCTTTGCGCATAAACGGCGGGCATCACCGGGAAAATAAGCGCCAGCAAAATTGCAAGACGGCGAAAGAAGACCATCGGGTTCGGATTTCCTCCATGGGAGTACGAAAGCTCGCGCGGTGACCGGTCCAATTCGGCATTTCGAGCGTCCGCCGCGGCGGAATCGCTCCTCTCGAATCGTGGTTTCAGGGCGGTCTTGATGCGGCGCTTCCCCCATCTGGTATTAAATCACCTCGGGGGCAGCCTCGGGTGTATCGGCGCGGTCCGCCCGTATATGTCGATACAACCAGATCACGGAACTTGCCCAGAATAAGCTGCCCAACCGGTGAGCCGAGACGTGCAGTTTAGACGCGCGCCGGCCGGAACCGGCACTCCGCGGCGTGCGCAACTTTCACCGTCAATTTGAGGCTTGTCTGCGATGATAGCCATGGGAGGCGCCTGGAACGATGGGACGCATTTTGCTCGGAATCATCCTCTGTTTGGTTGTATTGCCGTTGGCCGTGCTGGCATGGTTTCGATTTGGGCATCCGCCCGTCGCCGTAGCAGATCAGCCGTTTCCGTTCGAGAGGCAGATCGTCTCGATTCCGCTCAACGCGCGCATCGCTCGCGAGATGCCCGGCAACCCGCCGATTCAGGCCAACGAAGACACTTTCAACTCCGGCGCGCAGGTCTACAGCGACCAATGCGCCGTGTGCCATGGCTTCTACGGCAAGCCCTCGAGCCTCGGTTCCAGCATGTATCCAAAGGCCCCGCAACTCTGGGTGCAGCACAAGGGATCGAGCGTCGTTGGAGTGAGCGACGATCCTCCCGGCGAAACCTACTGGAAGGTGTCGAACGGCATTCGCCTCACGGGCATGCCAAGCTTCAAGAGCACGCTCACCGATACCGAGATCTGGCAGGTGACACTGCTCCTGGCCAATGCGGATAAGCAGCTGCCTCCGGCCGCTCTCCAGATCGTGCGCGGCGAGCTGCCGCCAGAGGCCGCAGCGGCGCCCTCGGCAAAACCATAACCTCAGCGGTTCGCCAACCAGGCGTCACACTGAGAACTAAGAACCGTGAACTACGAACCGTATTCCGCGAGATGCCGTAATGAACGTGATCGATTGGCTTCGGAAAGGCTTTGGCTACGTTTTGCTGAGCATGGGCGTCTCGCGTCCCGCGCCCAAGCCCAGGCCCCAATCAAAACCCGAATCCCCTTACAATAAAGAAGGAAGCGCAAAACCCCCAGCCGATGGCGGATAACGAAGAAAAACAAGCGGAGCAGGCCGAATCCACAAACGGATCGCAGAAGGTCTCCGCCCAGCCCAAGCGCAAGGCCGACGATGAAGTTGTCGGTAAGGTTTACGATGCGCGCCTGATGCGGCGGCTTGGCCGTTTCGTGCGCCCGTACTGGCCGCAAGCAGCCATCGCCTCCCTGTCGGTTTCTCTCAAGTCGGTGTGCGACGTGGCTGGACCCATTCTGGTGATGGTCGCAGTCGATCGCTACCTGGCTCCAGAAGCCAGCGACCAGGATCCCTCCAACGCCGTCGCCCACTGGGTCGCCGTCAAGAGTCCACTCGCGCATGTGCTTCCTCAGGGGGCAGTGCAGGGCATCACCCGCCTGGCCGCCATTTATCTGGCCATGCTGGTGACGGCGTATCTCCTCCAGTTCGTTCAGGTTTACCTGATGCAGTGGATCGGACAGAAAATCATGTTCGATCTGCGCCGCGACATCTTCCGCCACATGCAGCGCATGGACGTCGGCTTCTTTGACGTTCATCCCGTCGGCCGCCTCGTCACACGCCTCACCTCCGACGTCGACGCCGTCAATGACATGTTTACCGAAGGCGTGCTGGCCATCGTGAATGACGCCTTCATGCTCATCATCATGGCCGCTGTCATGCTCGCCATCAGTTGGTGGCTGGCGTTGCTTGCCTTTGCCGTTCTGCCGTTGATTCTCATCGTCACGCGTATCTTCCGCGACCACGTGCGCGAGAGCTATCGCCGCGTGCGCACCGCCATCGCGCGCATCAACAGCTTTACGCAAGAACACATCTCCGGCATGGCCGTGGTGCAGCTTTTCAACCGCGAGGCGCGCGCCTACAAGGACTTTGAAGACGTCAACCGCCAGCACATGATCGCCTTCAAGGACACGATCTTTGCCTACGCGCTTTACTATCCCGCAGTCGATTTCCTATCGTCGGTGGCCATCGCGCTCGTTGTATGGCGCGGCGGCTTTGGCGTGCTTCATCTTCCACCCACGGTCACCATCGGCGTGCTCATCATGTTTACGCAGTTTTCTCTGCGTTTCTGGCGGCCGATCCAGGACCTAAGCGACAAATACAACATCCTTCAGGCGGCAATGGCGGCTTGCGAGCGCATCTTCAAGCTCATGGATTCGCAGCCCGAGATCGTGAGCCCCGCGCATCCGATTCCCGGCGACGGGTCGAATCGCATTGAATTCGACCACGTCTGGTTTACCTATCAGAAACTAACTGATGAGCAAAAGGCCGCAGTCGCCAAAGCTGAGCAGTCATCGACTTCTGGCGCGGAGCTCGCGGCCATCAATGGCATTGAGTGGATCCTGAAGGACGTCTCCTTCACCATCGAGCCGGGACAGACGGTCGCCATCGTCGGTCACACCGGCGCGGGCAAAACCACGCTCACCAGCCTCATGATGCGCTTCTACGAGGTCACGGCCGGCCGCATCTTATTGGACGGAGTTGACCTGCGCGATCACGACCTCACAGAACTGCGCAAGCACTTCGCCGTCGTGCTTCAGGATCCGTTCCTCTTCTCCGGTACCATCGGCGAAAACATTCGCCTCGGCAATGAACAGATCGACGACCAGACCATGCGCCGCGCTGCCCGCGACGTCAACGTGCTTGACTTTGTTGACAGTCTGCCGCACGGCTTCGACGAGCCAGTACGCGAGCGCGGCAGCTCGCTCTCCACCGGCCAAAAGCAGCTCATCAACTTCGCCCGCGCGCTGGCCTACAATCCGCACATCCTCATCCTCGATGAGGCCACATCGAGCGTCGACACCGACACGGAGCTGCGCATTCGAGGCGCGCTGGAGCGCCTGGTCGAGGGCCGGACGAGTGTCTTAATCGCGCACCGCCTGTCGACAGTGCAGCGCGCCGAAACCATTCTCGTCATGCACAAAGGCCAGTTGCGCGAGATGGGTTCGCACCAGGAGCTTCTGGCGCAACGCGGCCTCTACTGGAAGCTCTACCAGCTCCAGTACAAGGATCAGGAAACCGGCTTCCTCGCGCCGCCCTCGACCGAGCCGTCTCCCGCGCAGGCGGTTTGAGCAGATCATTCCATGGTTGAAGAAATTGGCTAACTCTGGGAAAATCATGTCCACTATGGGTTCCCCTTCTGATTTGCTGTTGGCCCGTGGCTATGAAGCCCGAAGGGACAGGCGGCCAAGCGATGCGAAGCAATGTTTTGAGGAAGCTATCGAGTTGTGCCAATACGAGGGCGACCGAAGCGGCCTGGCGCACGCCCTTGCTGGATTGGGGCAAATTGAAAGAGATTTGCATGATTTGGCTGGTGCGCGGCGCCATTACGAAGAGTCGGTAGACATCTGCCGCACAGTGGACAATCCGTTGAAGCTGGCCCACATCGTGCGCCACTTGGCAGACGTTCTAAGTGAGCAGGGAGAATTCGTTCTTGCAGCACCTTGCTACAAAGAAGCGATAGAGATTTACCGGGAACACGACGACTCCTCTCCGCTTGACTTAGCAAATGCGATACGGGGATTTGCACACCTTAAGACCCGGAACAGAGAGACGAGGGACGCTTTATTACTTTGGCGCGAGGCAAGAAATCTCTACGCACGCTGCGATGTTGAGGCTGGCATTCTCGAAAGCGATCGAGAACTATCCCTGCTTGCTCAATAAATTCCGCCTTGGTTTTTCGAATCATGAAGATATACCCGGGAAAAGGATGCAGACTCATAGGAGCGACGAATGAGCCCGCGCTAGCGGGCGTCAAGATGGTAGTCCAAGGCACGAGCTGGGGAAAACACGCTCCCCGACAACACATGCCCGCTTTAGCGGGCAAAAGAACCGGACCAAATTAACGGAGGGAGCTGGCCTTCGGGTCTCGCGAGCAACCGCACGCCTCACGATATGATGGAATCAGACGATTCCCCAAGTCTCCCACTGCATTTCGGACGGGGCTCGCAGACTCAACCAAAGTGACCACGTTGCCCCAAGTCGAGCTCTTTGACACCAGCCTGCGCGACGGGCTGCAGCAGCCGGACCTCGAGATCTCTGTCCCCAACGCTGTGTTGCTCTTGCAGCGCATGGCCGCATTCGGAGTGCGTTACGCGGAGATTGGCTTTGCCGGCGCCAACCAGTTCGTCAGCGACCTTACTGCCGCGCTCGACTCCGTCGACACCGGCGGAATGCGTCTCGCACTCTTCGGCCGTTCGAGAGGGCGCGGTACCAAAGTCGACGATTGGCCTGACGTCCAATTCATCGTCCGCCACAAGCAACGCATTCCCGCCGCCGTCATCGTGGTCAAATCACGCCTGCTTGACGTGGAGCGCTCGCTCGAAACGACACTCGAAGAAAATCTGCTCATGGTGCGCGAGACCATCGACTACCTGCAGCAGCATGGCCTTGAAGTTCTCATCGATCTCGAGCACGCGATGGATGCCAGTTGTGGCCGCTGTGAAAACGGCAATCCCTGCGGCGGCGATTTTGCCAGCCGCAGTCTCGACCACTTTCATCGCCTCATCGAGGAGTGCGTACAGCAGAAGGTCAGCCGCATCGTCGTTTGCGACACCAACGGCGGAGCTGGCCCCGAAGAAGTGTCGACCGTCATCTCCTCGCTCATTCGCAATTTCCCCGGCGCGCAATTTGGCTTTCACGGCCACACGGATCGCGGCCTTGGCGTCGCCAATACGCGCGCCGCGATTCTGGCCGGCGCTCGTCACATCCAGGGCACGCTCATCGGTACCGGCGAGCGTTGCGGCAACGTGAACCTGACCACCGTCATCGGTGCGATGCAGCTTCGCGGCGAAGCGGAGTTTGTTCCGCCCGCGGCTCTGTCCGGCCTCACTTCGCTCGCCCATTCCGCCTACGCGGCTTTCGGCCTCGAGCCGCCGCACGGAGCGCCCATCGTTGGCCCCGGCGCATTCGGCACGTGGGCCGGCATGCACGGCTCCAGCGAGCGCAAGAATCCCGGCGCCTACCTGTGGACCGACCCTGCACTCGTCGGCGCCAGCCCCGTGATTGGCGTCAACGCGCAATCGGGCCGCGCCAACATCATGCTGCTGTCGGAATCGCTCGGCGTGCCGCTCAACTCCGCGCAGGCGCAGGCGCTCATTGACGCCAACCAGGCCATGATTGAAGGAGGCGGCTACACCGCCAGCGAGGTTTCCTTCCGCCTGGCCTGCATGCGCACGCTGGGCAGCCTGCGCAACTGGTTCTCCGTCAAGAGCTGGCGTGTTCACGATGAGTCCGACGAAATTGGCGGGCGCTACGTTCAGGCCCACATGGTTCTCACCGTCGGCGAGTCCAAAGTGGCCGTCTCGCGCGCGGAGGGCGCCGGCCCCGTTGACGCGCTTACCAAGGCCATGCGGCACGAGCTCGACAAGTACTACCCCGCGCTCGCCGAAATGCGCCTCGGCACGTTCACAGTCGCCGCGCTCGACGTCCGCGCGCACGATTCCGCGGCGCACGTGCGCGTCACCGTCAGCTTTATCGCCGACGGACACGAACCGTGGGTCACCGCCGGAGTCAGCAGCGATCTGAACGAAGCTGCGCTGATGGCCATCGTCGACGGCTTCCACTACTGGCTTTTGATGCAGAACGGCAATTCTGCGCGCTCCGGCAAATCCACCGAACAAGCGGCCGTTCAGCCCGTGAGCGGCCTGATTCACTAAAAGCCCCTCCGCAATCCTCGCAAGCCGAACAACCAGAACGAATTATCCGCGCATCCCAATTTGCGCGCGGGCTTCCCGCCCCTCGAATCGCTCGTTCTATTGTGGGTTCCATCTCACATTGAGTGATTTCGCTCACAGCGCGCGCCGCTGGGCGTCTCCACACTAGGAGCCAATCCAGCGAAGACTGGTTTCGTGCTTCAAGCAAATCGGAGTTTGTGATGCTCGTTTCCTTTTTTTCAGATCTGTTGCGATCGGCCCCGTGGGAAATCCCCGGAGGGAGGACTGCTGTGTCCACTCAACTTCTTCATGCTCCGCTTGACTTAGCTGTTAACGGCCCCGCGTCGCGATACATTCGCGAAACCAGTATCGAGCTTCTCGACTACGAAACCGAGGAACTCGCCGCTTTGCGCTTCTCCATCATTCTCACCGCGCGATGGGCCGCCTCGGAAGATGAACCACCCGAGCGCCGCGCCGAGTTGCGCGAAGAGCTGGAGCTGCTTCGTCAGCACTACGGCGACAAGGTCGACGAGATTGCCATGACCTTCGGCGTGCAAAGGGCCATTGAAACGCAGAATCAAGTGGAACGGACGGTCATTGTGCCTCGCAACGTCAAGCCGATCCCGATCAAGATCGATGGGAGGAATTACGCCGAGGAAGATTTGGGCCTCTGACGCCGGCGGAAGGAGCAGGGGCGTTTAGGTCCCTGAAAAGCCTGCCAAGTTCATGTGGGCTTCAGTCCGGCCCGAGTACGAGCGCCGCTATATCTCATAGATCTATTGCGGCGTTCGACAAAAATGCGCCACTTCCGACTGCGGAAGTGGCGCATTTACTTTGTGCTTTAGATCAAGCTAACCGTTTACTTGGCCGCCAGCGAGGGCCGCGTGTCCAGCGTGCCGTTGGCGTAGCCCTTGGCCATTTCGGTAATCGGAATGGGCTTGTAGTCGCCTGCGTGGCCTGCTTGCCCGAACTGGGTCATGCGCAGCGCCACAACCTTGGCCATCGCCTCGCGGGCTGGCTTCAGGTAGTCGCGCGGATCGAACTTCTCCGGGGTCTCCGCAAACACCTTGCGGATGGCCCCTGTAATTGCCAGCCGATTGTCCGTGTCCACGTTGATCTTGCGTACGCCGTTGCGGATGCCGAGCTGAATCTCCTCGACCGGCACGCCCCACGTCGGCTTCAGCTTGCCGCCGTATTCATTGATGACGTCCTGCAGTTCCTTGGGCACCGAGGAGCTGCCGTGCATCACCAGGTGCGTGTGCGGAAGCCGCTTGTGAATCGCGATAAGAATGTCCATCTTCAGGACCGAGCCGTCAGGCTTCTTGTTGAATTTGTACGCACCGTGGCTGGTTCCGATCGCGATCGCCAACGCATCCACGCCGGTCCGCTCCGCGAATTCCACGGCCTGATCGGGATCGGTGACGTGCTCCAGACCCGTGCCGCCCGCGCCGTGGCCGTCTTCAATGCCGCCCAGCACGCCGATCTCGCCTTCGACCGTCACGCCGCGTTCGTGCGCGTAGTCCACCACGCGCCGCGTCACATCGACATTTTGATCGAACGTCGACGGCGTCTTTCCATCCTCCAGCAGCGAGCCGTCCATCATCACGCTCGTGTAGCCCAGCTCGATCGCACTCTTGCACGTTTCAAAGCTGTTGCCGTGATCCTGATGCATAGCGATGGGAATATCGGGATTCAGCTCCGCCGCCGCCTGAATCAACTTGAATAAATACAAGTCCTCGGCAAACGCCCGCGCGCCGCGGCTCGCCTGCACGATCACCGGCGACTTGGTCTGCTTGGCGGCCATCATGATGGCCTGAATCTGTTCCATGTCGTTGACGTTGAATGCGCCGACGCCGTATCCGCCCTTCGCAGCTTCATCGAGGAGCTGCCGCATCGATACAAGAGGCATAGATATTCTCCTTTGTCTTGGCTTCGGCCGCTTGTCGCTTCACGCAAATCGAATCTGCGCGGTCACGCTTTTCAGTTCGGCCGTTAGGATTGCTGTCAACTCCATGGTAGCAGAGGGTCGGGTGGAAGATTAGTGACGGCGCGCAGGCGCCGCATCTTCATCGTCCCGAATCAGTCTGGCTTCAGCTACGCCGATTCCAAAAAGGTATAACTACCTGAGGGCGAAGGCACTACGTTGGTGAGGCGACGGTTGTGCACCCCCAGCGTGTCCAGATACCAAAGGTTCACCGACGGCAGATCGCGCGCCAGAATCTTCTGCGCCTCCACTGAACGTGCTCTCATTGACTAGGTTCCGTCTGCTTCAATGTCTCGCCGAAGCGCAGAATCCGCGTGCGCAGCGCCTCAAATTGCGGCTTGCTCAGGGCTGCTGACATCCCCGAGCGAAAAGTCTTCGCTCGCTTTCGCTCCGACTCGCGTGCCCGCGCCAATAGGATCCGTCGAAATGCCGCCGAACGCTCTCCCTCTGAAATGAGCGCCTCGTACACGCTCAGAATCGGTTCCGCGTGATGGCAGATCAAGAGAAGATCGGAGCCGACGCGCACAGCCTCCACGCCGGCCTCGCCCATGGGCATGAAGTCCGCCACGCCGCCCATCTCCAGATCGTCCGACAAAACCAAGCCGCGGTAGCCGATGCGTTTCCTGAGCACATCTCCAACCCAGAAACTCGATACGCTGGCTGGCCGCTTCTTTTCTTTTGTCAGCGGATACGCCGCGTGGCTCACCATCACCATCGGCAGTTCATCGCACAACGCGCGGTAAGGTCCCAGATCCTCCTGCCACAACTGTTGCCATGTGCGGCGAATCTTCGGCGTTTCCAGGTGCGAATCGAGCGTTCCGCCGCCGAGACCGGGGAAATGCTTCCCGCATCCAGCCACGCCCTGCGCCGCCAACCCAGCGAGAAACGGCCGCGCATACGCGACGATCTCCGCCGCCGTCGATCCCGCGCACCGAGTTCCCAATACCTTTTGCGACGCTGGCAGCCCCAAATCAAACACCGGCGCCAGTGGCGAGTTGAATCCGAATGCCTTCACCGCCCGCGCAATCAACTCTCCGTGCTCTCGCGCAACCCCACTTCGCCCGCTCGCCCGCGCAGCTCGCGCCACCGCCTCCACCGCCGGAATCGGCGCCAGCGCGTCCCGCAGCCGATCCACCGTTCCGCCCTCCACATCCACAAAGCGCGAGCAATGCGGCGTGCAGAATCTCGCCGCTTCGGCCAGCAGCGCCCGCGTCTGCCTCGCATTCTCAATGTTTCGGCGAAACAGAATAATCCCCGCCGGGCGAAGCAGCTTCAGCCACGCGCGCTCCAGAGCGGTCAGCTCCGTTCCTTCGAGCCCCACCACCAGCAAACTTCCTGCCGCTTCACGAAGCGTTCTTGCACTCATCCTGATTTCTCCCTCGACCGCAGCAGCGCCCCTAACTCATTTACGTTTAGACTCATCAACTCATATACTTCTTCACTTATACACTCATGCACTTATTCACTCATTACGCTGATTCACTCATCCCTCAGCGTCCGCGACGCTCACTCCTAATCGCTGTTTTGTGTCTTCTTCAATTCACTCTGCAACTCCTCCAGTAGATTCAGCGCCTGCAGCGGCGTCAGCGAATTCACGTCTGTTTGCTCGATCCGATCCACAATCTTCTGCGAGAGCGGCGTGAAGATCGTGAGCTGCATCGGATCCGCCTCGGTCTCCACCTGGACGCTCTGCCGCTCCTGTTTCTCGTGCTGCTTCAGAACGTGTTTCGCTCGCTCGATCACCACCGCCGGCAGTCCCGCCAGCCGCGCCACTTCGATTCCGTAACTCTTGCTCGCTGCGCCCGGCTCAATGTTGTGTAGAAACACAATTCCGCTCGCCGTCTCCTTCACGCCCACGCGAAGATTGCGCACCCGCGGCAGCTTCTCCGCCAACATCGTCAGCTCATGATAGTGCGTAGCGAACAGCGTCCTCGCACCCACCTCCGCGTGCAGGTATTCGACTGTCGCCCACGCCAGCGACAGCCCATCGAACGTCGCCGTCCCTCGCCCCATCTCATCCAGCAGAATCAACGACCGCTTCGTCGCCGTATTCAGGATCGTCGCCGTCTCGGTCATCTCCACCATGAACGTCGATCGCCCGCGAGCCACATTGTCGCTGGCTCCGATCCGCGTATAAATACGGTCGACCAGCCCGAACCGCAAACTCTCGGCGGGAACAAAGCTTCCCATTTGCGCCATCAGCACCAGCATCGCCGCTTGTCGCAGGTATGTGCTCTTGCCGCCCATGTTCGGGCCCGTCACCAGCAGCAGGCTCGGCGGTGGCGCTCCCGCGCTTTCACTTTTTGGATCAGAGTCGCGATGAGCGCATAAATAGAGATCGTTGGCGATGAACCGTCCCTCGCGCGTCTCCTCCAGCCACTGCTCAATCACCGGATGTCGCGCCGCAACCGCCTCCAGCACCGGCTCCTCGGTCAGCTTTGGCCGTACGTAGCGTCGAGCGGAAGCCAAATGCGCAAAACACGCCAGCAGATCCGCCTCGGCCACGGCCGCCGAGCTCCTGCGAATCCGTCCCGCGCTCTCGAGCACGAACCTTCTCAGCTCGGCAAAAATCCGCTTCTCAATTTCGATCGAACGATCGTGGGCCGAGAGAATCTTCCGCTCGTACTCCTTTAGCTCCGGAGTCGTAAACCGCTCCGCGTTCACCAGCGTTTGTTTGCGCTCGTAGTCAGCCGGCGCCATCGCTAGGTTGGCCTTCGTAATCTCGATGTAGTAGCCGAATACCGAGTTGTAGCGCACCTTGAGCGAGCCAATTCCGGTTCGCTGCCGCTCGCGGTCCTCGATGGCCGCGATCGCCTGCCGCCCGCTCGTCGAAATCGATCGAAGTTCGTCCAGCTCGGCGTCAATTCCAGCCGCAATTGCGCCGCCGTCTACAAGCGTCAGCGGCGGCTCGGCCACCAACGTCTTCGCAATGCGCGCGGTCAGATCATCCAGCGTGTCGAGCTGCGCAGAGATGGCGCGCCACCGCGGCGCCACCATCGCAACGAGAGCGGTCTTTACTCCCGGCAGCCGCGCCAAACTCGCCGCCAACGCGCGCACATCGCGCGGTCCCGCAGAATCGAGAGAGATTCGCGCCAGCAGCCGCTCCAAGTCGAGAATCCCGCCAAACGCTTTTCGAATCTCCTCGCGCTTCAGCAGATCGCCATGTGCCTCGGCCACCGCTTCGTACCGTGCTTCGATTTCCGGCGTGTTGTTCAGCGGTCGCAGAATCGTCGCCCGCAGCAGCCGTTTGCCCATCGGCGTCAGGCACGCGTCGAGCGTGCGAAAGAGAGTCGCGCGATCATCTTGTCCGGAAAATAGCGGCTCAACCAGTTCCAGGTTCCGCACGGTCACCTGGTCCAGCTCGAGCGCCGTCGAGTGCTCCTCGAATTTCAAGCTGTCAATATGCAGCGCGTCATTTTGTTGCGTCGAGCGCACGTAGTGCAGCACCGCGCCCGCCGCAATCGCGGCCGGCTCATGACCGTTCAGGCCAAATCCCTCAAGCGACCGCACATTCAACTGCCGCTCCACAAGCGGCACCGCGTACTCGCGCGTCCACACCCAGTCCTCAACGCGTGTCCGCGCGGGAATCCTCTCCAACTGCGCCGGCGCTTCTGCACTGGTCGCCATCAAGACCTCGCTTGGGCTCGCCAGCAGCAACTCGTCCATCGCCTGCGCCCGCGCATGTTCTCCCCGAAACTCCATGGTGCGAAACTCGCCGGTCGAAACGTCGAGCAGCGCCACTGCGCAAACACGTTCGCGTCCACTCTTGCCCACATCCTCCCACAACGACGCCAGAAAATTGTTCTGCTCCTGCCCCAGCCCGGCATCGAGCGCCGTTCCCGGTGTCAGAACGCGCGTTACCTCGCGCTTCACCAGCTTCTTGGTGAGCTTCGGGTCCTCCATCTGGTCGCAGAGAGCAATCCGATAGCCCTTGCGCAACAGCCGCGTCACGTACTGCTCCACCGCGTGATAAGGCACGCCGCACATGGGAATGTTGCGTTCCTTGTCGCGCGCCGTCAGAGTTAGTTGCAGCTCGCGGCTGGCCACAGCCGCATCGTCATAAAACAGCTCATAAAAGTCGCCCATTCTGAAGAACACCAGCGCATCGGGATTCTGGTGTTTTGCCGCGGCCCACTGCCTCATGAATGGAGTCAGTTCAGGAGTTCCTTTGTCCGCAGCCACCTGCTCTGCAGGCGCTGCCGTCAGCGCGAACTCCGGTTCTGCGTCCGGGGCCGAGACGTTGGCCCCGTCCAAATGCGTAGTTGGAGTTGCGGCTCGGCTCTTGTCCGAAGGATGAGACGGCGGTGCCGCGGGTTGGGGATCCGCTTTGATCACGTTGCATTCCAGACTATCGCGGCCCCGCACCGCAGCGATAGCGGAGTTCCGCCCCAGAATTCCTCCATCATCGTCCCGAATCTCGAGCCCCCTGCATGGGCCGCCGCATCCCGCGAAACAAATCTACCCACGTGCAGCCGTCCGCCTATACAATCGCTCGGTCACTGGTTCGAGTCGATTCCCCGCAAGTCGGGTCCTGTCTGAAAATCCAGAACTCAAGTTCCCCAAGGAGGAACATGCAAATATCCAGCACCAGGCGTTATGCACTATGCGCGCTTATTGCAATGGCCGCCCTGTTCGCGGCCGCGTCTTCTCCCGCCCAGTCACCCTTCGACGGCACATGGAAGACAGACCTATCGAAAACAAAGTTCAGCCCTAAACCCCTCACCTTCTACATCAGCGCGGGCTGGTACCACTGCGTCAGTTGCAGCCCCGCCTTTGACGTCCAGGCCGACGGCCAGGACCACGCCGTCGCCGGCCAGTCCTATGACACCATCAGCGTCACCATCGTTGACCCGCACACCATCTCTGTCGTTGGAAAAAAGGGCGGAGCCATCACCTTCGAGCAAACGCGCACTGTCTCTCCTGACGGCAAAACACTCACGGTGAAATCCACCGGCCACCCAGCATTAGGTGGACTAACGACACACTTTGAAAGTGTTGCCAAGCGTAGCGGCATTCTCCCCTCGGGCGTGCACGCCACTTCAGGCGACTGGATCATCGCGAAGCTATCTGGAAGCGACAACGGATTGCTGACCACCTATAAGGCCAGCGGCGATGAGATCACCATGTCGACGCCCACCGGCGAGACCTACACCGCGAAACTCGACGGCTCCGATTACCCCGCTAGAGGCGAGTACAGCTACGACGCCGTCTCGCTCAAGAAAATCAACGCTCACACCATCGAGGAGACAGACAAACGCAACGGCAGCGTGATCGATGTGTCGACCTTGACCATCTCGCCCGACGGCAAGACAATGACCGTGGTCGACACGAGCAAGCTCACCGGCCGCGTAACCACTTACGTTGCAACGAAACAGTAGCGCGAACCGCCGTACTTTCCGCAACTTACCCGGTCCGGAGCCCGCCGCCAATCCCCGCGGCGGATCCGGCGACCGGGCTATGTTCTTACGTCCTGCCGCAGGGGTGCCGGCTTGAGTGATGTAGATCACATCGAGCCAACGCTTTTCAAGGGAAACTGGCCCTCTCATATTCCAAGATTAAAGGGGCCAGCTTTGACCACTACAACCATCCTCCTTAGAAAACTCCTCATGATTGAGCGCGCCATCGGCGCCGCCGATAACGCTACGCTCCGCTCCGCGAACTCGTTCACGAGGCCGAGGAATGCCTGCTCCAGATGCAGAAAGAGCGTGCGGAGAACCTCATGATGGAGGCGTGGCATGGTATGCGCCACCAGGTTCACTCTCTAAACGGAGCCTAACGCGGCCAATAGGCCGATTCATGCTCCAGGTCCGCCCGAGGGTGGCGGGACCGACGGGTTCCAGTTTCGCCTATTCACTCCTATTCTTCCAGCCTCACGAATCTCCTCCCAAAGCAGCGCAGTTCAAAGCCGCTTCCACCGAATGCACGCCCGCAGTTCCCTTCGTCTCTACAGGTGATTTCGATCACAGTTATACTGAGTGTCTACGCCTTAACGTAGAACCTGCCATGTACCTGCTTTGGCTACGAGTTGCGGCCATTCTCTATGCCGGCGGATGTGTCGCCGTCTTCCCGGCGGTGCTCTATAACTCCGTCCCGTGGCGGAAGACCTGCGTCCATCTCGGCGGCCTCGCTTTTTTCTTCCATTTTGTCTCCGTCGTTGAAATGCTCGTCCTGGCGCATCGCTGGATGCCCGTCGGCGTCCGCGAGATCGAATCCATCCTCGGGTTCCTTGTAGCCGGCCTGTTTTTCCTCGTCTGGTGGCTTTACGACGCCATCTCGCTCGGCCTCTTTGCTCTCCCGGCCACGGTTTTCCTCGTCTTTATCCCTGCGCTGGGTGCCGGCACCTATCGTTTTCCGTCGCAGCGAGTCTGGATGAGCTGGCTTGTCGCGCACATCATCGCCCTGCTGCTCGCCTACGCGGCGCTTGGTTTCAGCTTGCTTTCCTCAATGCTGTATCTTGTGCAGGAGCGGCGTATCAAGGCCAAGATCAAGCCTGGGCAATCGTCGCGTTTTGCGCCGCTCGACTGGCTGCCGCCGCTCGACACGCTCGAGCGCCTGGCTCTCGCGACCCTCGAATTCGGATTTCCCTGCATGACTGTCGGTTTGTTGATGGGATTCGTTTTGGTGCAGGAAACCTCGGTTGGTGCCTCCTATTTTCTCGATCCCAACATCCTGGCTTCGTTCGCCATGTGGATCGTCTACGTCACGCTGCTTCTCGTCCGCCGCGGCGCCGGCCTGCGCGGTCGAAAGGCCGCTTACGTCTCGGGCGCTGCGCTGGTCGTAATGATGGCCGTCTGGGCCGTCAACTTCTTCAGCCAGGTGCACAGGTTCGGTCCCCAATGACGCTCACTCTCATTGGCGTGAACCATAAAACCGCGCCCATCGCGCTGCGCGAAAAGATCGCCATCGGCCGCGACGAGCTTGCCGAGACTACGCGCGCTCTAGCCGCCACGCCGGGAGTCACTGAGTGCATGATCGTCTCCACCTGCAATCGCGTGGAGCTGCTTTCGGTCGTCGAAGACGCCGACGGTTCCGTTGCATCGTTTCTCTCGCGCCAGTTCGGCATCGACGCATCCGTTCTCGCGCCTCACCTCTACGAGTACCGAGATAGGGAAGCCGTCAGCCATCTCTTCCGCATGGCCGCCAGTCTCGATTCCATGGTGGTCGGCGAGCCGCAGATTCTCGGCCAGGTCAAGGAAGCATTCGCTGTCGCGCGCGCCGCTGGAACCGTCTCCGGCCAGCTCGAACATTTGCTACAGAGCGCATTTGCCGCCGCCAAGAAAGCGCGCAGCGAAACCGGCATCGGCTCCAACTCCGTCTCCATCGCTTCTGTCGCCGTCGATCTCGCCCGCAAAATCTTCGGCTCGCTCGAAGGGCGCACGGTCTTTCTCGTCGGCGCCGGAAAAATGAGCGAGATCGCTGCGCGCCACCTCGTGCAACAGGGCGCGGGCGCCATCTTGGTCTGCAATCGCACCGCCGAGCGCGCCCGCCGCATGGCCGCGGAGTTCGAGGGCGCCGTCGCCCCCGAGGTTATCGACTACAGCCAGCTCTACGATGCCGCCAGCCGCGCCGATATCGTCATCAGTTCCACCGGCGCCCCGCATCCCATCTTTCGCCCCGAGCACGGGCAGGTCTTTCTTCACAAGCGCCGCAATCGCCCCATGTTCTTTATCGATATCGCCGTCCCGCGCGACGTCGATCCTCTGATGAACAAGCTCGATGGCATCTTTGTTTACGACATCGACGATCTGCAGCAAGTGGCCGTCTCGCACATGGAAGAGCGCAGCCGCGAGGCCATCGACGCCGAGGCGCTCATTGCCGCCGAAGTAGAGCGCTTCCATCAGCGCCTGCGCACCGTCAACGTCGCGCCCGCAATCGTCGCGCTCCAAAAGAAAGCAGAAGAAATGCGCGTCGCTGAGATCGAGCGCATTCACAGCCGCCTCGGCACGCTCACACCCGAGCAGCTCGCCGCCGTTGAAGCGCTCACGCGCGGCCTCGTCAACAAGTTTCTCCATCAGCCAATGGCGGCGCTTAAGCAGGCAGCGCGCGAGGGCGACGCAGCCAAGCTCGACGCGCTCTGCGAGGAGTGGTCTGTCTCACCCGCTGCGCCCGACACAGCAGCTACGCCCGCCGAAACTCCGCAAGGCGGATCAAGCCGCGCTCCCTCATCCGAGTCGAGCGAAGCGGCTCGCACGGCCGCAAGCACTGAGCCGGAAGCAAGTCTGAGTCTGAAGAAAGCCGAGGCGCGCCGATGAAGCTCCGTATCGGCAGTCGCGGATCGCAGCTCGCCCTTTGGCAGGCCAATCACATTGCGGAACTGCTCCGCGTTCAGGGCCACGAAGTCGAAATAGAAATCATCAAAACCACCGGTGACCGTCTCCAGGAAGTCGCGTTCTCCGAAGTCGGCTCCAAGGGCATGTTCACCAAAGAGATTGAGGAAGCGCTCGCCGCCAGCCGCATCGATCTCGCTGTTCACTCGCTCAAGGATTTGCCTACCGAACTGCCAGCCGGCTTCGCACTCGCGGCCACGCCGCCGCGTGTCGACCCGCGCGATGTTTTTGTCTCGGTTAATTTTGCCAGCCTAGCTGATCTGCCGCGCCACGCGCGTGTCGGCACCAGCAGTCAGCGCCGCCGCGCGCAGCTGAAAGCCTTGCGCAAGGACATTGAGGCCGTCGAGTTTCGTGGCAACGTGGATACTCGCCTGCGCAAGCTCGCCGAGGGACAAGTCGACGCGATTCTGCTCGCGGCAGCCGGACTCGACCGTCTCGGCAAAACCGACCACGTGCGCGAACGCCTTGACCCTGATGATTTTTGTCCCGCCGCGGGACAGGGAGCCTTGGGTATCGAAATTCGCCAGGGCGACGTGGAGACACTGGCCGCTGTTGCTTTCCTTGACCACGCCGACACGCGCTTTGCGGTTACCGCGGAACGCGCGGCTCTCGCTGCTCTCGGCGGAGGTTGCCAGGTTCCCATCGGCATTCACTGCCGCCCTTCGTTTGCTCAGGATATTCCAGCTGTTTCCTGGTGGGAGATCTATGGCGTCGTCGCTTCACCCGATTCAGGCCAGGTGATCCGCGTCCATCTTCACGCGCCGCGCCGCAACACCGATCCCTTAGCCTTGGGGCGCGAAGCTGCCGAAGTTCTGCTGGCCGATGGGGCAACCGCGTTGCTTGCGGCCGGCACGAATACCGCAGGCGGAGCCGCTTGATGAACGCGTTGCCACTCGCTGGCCGGCGCATCCTCGTGACGCGCGCCAGGCATCAGGCCGGCAAGCTCAGTGAGGGTCTCAGCTTGCTGGGAGCCGAACCGGTCGAAGTTCCCGTCATCGAGATTCAGCCACCATCGGATTTCGCTCCACTCGACCGAGCGCTGCGCCAACTCGATTCTTACGACTGGCTCATCCTTACCAGCGCGAATACCGTTCGTGCGCTTGCCGACCGCGCGGCTGCGCTTGGCCTCAGCCTGGCTGCCGCAACTCGACTCAACATCTCCGCCGTCGGAGAAGCCACGGCTGAAACGGCGCGCCGCCTGGGCATGGCCGTAGCGCTGGTTCCGGAGTCCTATGTTGCCGAGAGTCTAACGGAGAGCCTCGCGGTCCATACGTGCGGGAAGAAAGTTTTGCTGGCACGCGCCGCCATCGCTCGCGATGTCATTCCGCACGCGCTCCGCACTGCCGGCGCAACGGTCGACGTCGTCGACGCCTATCGCAACGTCATGCCCGCTTCCGCACCCAGGCTTCTGCGCGATGCTTTCAAAAAGGGAATCGACGCCGCGGCCTTCACCAGCTCATCCAGCGTCGCGCATCTCGCCGACGCCGCGCGGCACGCCGGAATCGCGTTCCCCTTTGCCGGTGTTGTCGCAATTTCTATCGGCCCCATCACCAGCAAGACTCTGCGCGACATTGGCTGGGAAGCCGCCGCGGAAGCATCTCCATCCGACGTACCCGGCCTCATTCAGGCCGCTCGCCGGGTTCTCTCGAACCGGTAACGATGCAATGGGCAGAATTGTCGCGGCGCCTCGCGCGGAGCCGCCAACTCATGGACTTGAGCCGTCAATTCGCGTTAAAATGTCGCCAATTTCGTAGCTTGTAGAAAGTGGGGCATGAAATGGGCGACTTGCTTCAACCCTGGCACCTCATGGTGCTGTCGTGCGTCTTCGGGCTGTTCTTCATCGTGCCAGCAATTTTCTACATCCTTACACTCCAGGGAGCGCTGAACAAGTGCTCACCAGTTTCCAGAACGATGGACCCGGGAATGGTCTGGCTTCTTCTCATTCCGTTCTTGAACCTGATTTGGAACTTCTTTGTTGTGATGGGCCTCGCGAGATCGCTTGCTAACGAATATGCTCGTCGAGGAATTCCGAGCCCCGACCCCTCGCCTGGACAATCCATCGGCATCGCCATGAGCGTTTGCACCTGCTGTTGCATTATCCCTGTTCTGGGGGCGCTCGCGGGACTCGCTTCCGTGGTGCTTTGGGTCGTTTATTGGACCAAGATAGCGGAGTTTTCGCGCATGCTCGACATACCGCAATATTCGGCGCCAATCGCGCCGACGATCTAAATCCACTTCCCTCTTCCGCGCGTTTGCGGAGCTCGCTTCAGCGTGCGAAGGATCGATTCTCACAGCAGCCGGTGACGAACCATTTCCCCAGCCCGGCCCGCTCACGCCGCCAGCTCCGCTAACCCCGCTAGCTCCGCCAGGTTTTGTCTTTCGACCGGCAAAGGGGCTCCAGGTTGCACTCGCTGCATTTCGGATTGCGCGCCATGCACACCTTGCGCCCGTGCTGGATGATCTGGTGCGAGAAGTTGATCCACTGGTCGCGCGGCAGTACTTCCATCAGCTCCTGTTCCACCTTTTCAGCTGTGTCGCCCCTCGCGAGTTCCAGCCGCCGCACAATGCGGAAAACATGCGTATCGACCACCACGCCCTCGGCCTTGCCGAAGCTTACGCCCAGAACCACGTTCGCCGTTTTGCGCGCCGCTCCGGGAATTGTAATCAGCTCGGCGAGCGTCTGCGGAACTTCGCCGCCAAACTCCGCAATAATCCTTTTCGCCGCGCCCTGAATTGATTTCGCTTTGTTGCGGAAGAAGCCTGTCGTCCGGATGAGTTCTTCCAATTCAGCCAAACTTGCCTTGGCCATCGCTTGCGGGGTAGGGAAGCGCCGAAACAACCCCGGCGTCACCATGTTCACGCGCACGTCCGTGCACTGCGCCGACAAAATCGTCGCCACCAGCAGCTCCCACGGCGTCTGATGAATGAGCGCGCACACGGCGTCCGGATACGCCTCGTCGAGCCCCTTCAGAATGGCGTCGACGCGCTCCTTCGCAAGCACCCCGCGCGCTGCTAGCGTTGCTGTTGCTTTCTTCTTTGGCGCGGGCTTTGTCTTCCCTCGTGCGGTAGTCATGGTTAGGAGTTTAATCTTGCGCACCGGAACTGCCGGGGCCTTGACTGTGGAATGGACTGTGGAGTAGAGTCGACATATGGAAACGATCCAGGTTGTCCTCGATAAGAAGCTTCTGCTGGCCGCTGACCGAGCAGCACGAAGAATGAAGGCGAATCGCTCCGCTCTGGTGCGTGACGCGCTGCGAGAGCATTTGCGTCGGCTGGAAATCCGCGTGAAAGAGAACCGTGACCGCGAGGCCTACATCAAGCAGCCGCAAGATGAGAACGAAGCACAGTTGTGGACGACGGTGGCAGCATGGCCGGAAGAATAGCTCGAGGAGACGTCCGCCTCTGTCAGTTTGCTTCACCGGACAAGCTGAGACCAGTTGTCGTGCTCACTCGCGATTCTGCGATTGAGTATCTAGCGTATGTCACCATTGCACCGATCACTTCTACGATCCGAGGCGCCCCATCGGAAGTCGCTTTGGGCGGCGAGGACGGTATGAAGGCCCCCTGCGCCGTGAATCTCCACAACGCAGTCACAGTGCCAAAGGATCGGCTGGGCAGGCGCGTTGCCCAGCTCCACTCGTCGCGAATGGGCGAGATTTGCGCAGCGTTGCGCTTCTCACTTGGCTGCGATCTGGTCTGAGCTGCCGACCGAAAAGGCCGCTATCATCTCGTGGGTTCGAGCTTCCCCTCAACCCACGCCGCCAGCTTCTCCACAGGCAGCCGCACCCCAATATAAAACTGCCCGAACAGCGCGTACACCGCGCTCACTTCATCGAATCTCATTTCATAAATCAACTTCTTGAAGACCACGGGATCGTCGGCGAACAGGTCCACGCCCCACTCCCAATCATCCATGCCAATCGATCCGGAAATAACCTGCCTCACTTGCTCGGCGTATCGCCTCCCGATCATCCCGTGCTCGCGCATCATCCTCTGTCTTTCCGCAAATGGCACCGTGTACCAGTTCACCTGCTCGCCGCGTTTGCGGTCCATCGGATAAAAGCACAGATACTTTGCCTCTGGAATCGCAGGCCACAGCCGCGGCTTCATCGCTTCCGCGCCGCGCTCGAGCGACGCCACAATCTCCGCATTCCACTCCGCCGAAAACTGTTCGAATCCCTTGGCCGTCGTGGCTTCGTATGTCTTGCGCGACGACTCGTACAAGCCCAACTCTACAATCGAAACATACGAATGGCGCAGCTCAAGAAAATCGTAGAGCGGCGCTTGCGCCAGCGTCAGCTCAACCTGATTCAGCTCTTCCAGCGAGTCGCGGAAGTGGATGAGCATCAAGTCGCCCTTGTGCCCGAGCTGCGAATACAGCGCCGAACGGATCGGTGCGCTCGCGTCTTTTCGTTCGAGCGCCTTTATTGTTGCAATGGCGTCAGCAACAATCTTCTTGCGTTCGCCGTCCGCGGAGGAACGCCACGCCTTCCAGTCAAACCGAAAGAACTGGTGCAGCACGCTCGATCCCTCAAGCGTCAGCGGAACCGGCGGATGCGAATCGGGTACTTGATCGGCCACTTAGTCTCCCTCGAACACATTCCATCCTAACAAACGCGAATTGCAGACGTGTGCATTGGCTTTTCTCGCCGCGAATCTCAACCAAGACCAAAAAGTGCGTGAGCACCCTTATATACTGGGGAGGCTCATGACTGAAAGAATCCTGGCCCTGCTGGTGGAGTTCGTGACCCGTGTGATCAGCGCCGGGGGTTACGCAGGGATCATTGGATTGATGGCCATCAACTCGGCCGGAATCCCGCTCCCATCCGAGCTCATCATGCCGTTCTCCGGCTACCTGGTTTATCTCGGCCGCTTCAATCTCTTTATGGTTGCCATCGTCGGAATGGTCGGTTGCAACATCGGCTCAGCCATCGGCTATTGGATTGGAGCGAAGGGCGGGCGTCCCTTCGTCGAGCGCTACGGCAAATGGGTCCTGATGAGCAATCACGATCTGGACCGCATGGGCTGGTTTTTCGCAAAGTATGGCTCCATCGCCGTTCTTCTGGCGCGGATGATGCCCGTCGTGCAAACGTTCATTTCGATCCCCGCAGGAATCGCGCGCATGCCGCGCCTACGCTTCCACATCTACACATCATTGGGTTCAATCACCTGGTATATCTGCCTCGCCTGGGCGGGCATGAAGCTTGGGGAACGATGGCATACCGATCCGCGCCTCGAGCAGGTTTTTCATCGCTTCCATCTCGTGGTGGAGATCGCGATCCTTGCAGCGATCATCTGGTTTGTCTGGTCGCACGTAAGGCGCGCCAAACATTCGAGTGCGGCATCGGGAAGCACTCAAAGCGAGCAAGGCCGCGCAGTTCTTTAGCGCGCTTGATCGAGCATTGAAATTGATTTTGAAATCATCCGTAAAGGAAGGTTAGGAGAAGCAATGGCAACGAAGAAAAAAGGCGGCGCGAAAATCGAGGCCCCTTCGTCGATGGGGCGAAAGACCGCTGCAATGATGGTTGAGCCGGCCAAGGGCAAATTGGGTGTGATGGTGGTTGGCATGGGCGCAGTGGCCACCACAATGATCGCCGGTGTCGAAGCGGTTCGCCGCGGACTGGCAAAGCCGATCGGATCGCTCACGCAGATGGGCACCATCCGCCTCGGCAAGCGTACCGATAATCACTCGCCGCTCATCAAGGACTTTGTTCCGCTCGCCGATTTGAAAGACATCGTCTTCACTGGTTGGGACATCTTTGAAGACAACGTCTACGAGGCGGCCGCGCACGCTGCGGTTCTGGGGCCCGAAACGCTCAAGAAGTTGAAGCCGTACCTCCAGAAGATCAAGCCCATGCCCGCGGTCTTCGATCGCTACTACGTCAAGCGCCTCGACGGCACGCACGTGAAGAAGGGCAAGAACAAGCGCGACCTGGCCGAGCAGTTGCGCGCCGACATTCGCGCCTTCAAGAAGACCGTGAACCGCGTCGTGATGATCTGGGCAGGGTCGACCGAAATCTTTTTGAAGCCGACCGCCGTGCATCAGTCTATCGAGGCCTTCGAGAAAGGGCTCGAGAAGAACGATCCCGGCATTGCGCCTTCGCAGATCTACGCTTACGCCGCGCTCAAAGAGGGTGTGCCCTTCGCCAATGGCGCGCCGAACCTCACCGTCGACGTTCCGGCAATGATCGAGCTCTCCAAGCAGAACGCCGCGCCCATCTGCGGTAAGGATTTCAAAACCGGCCAGACGTTTATGAAGACCGTTCTCGCGCCGGCCTTCAAGGCGCGCATGATCGGAGTAAAAGGCTGGTTCTCCACCAACATTCTCGGCAATCGCGACGGAGAAGTGCTCGACGAGCCGCACTCCTTCAAAACGAAGGAAGAGTCGAAGCTAGGTTCGCTCGAATACATCTTCCAGCCCGACCTTTATCCGGATCTCTACAGCGACATCTACCACAAGATTCGCATCAACTACTATCCGCCACGCGGCGACGAGAAAGAGGCCTGGGACAACATTGACATCTTCGGCTGGCTCGGCTATCCCATGCAGCTTAAGGTCAATTTCCTCTGTCGCGACTCGATTCTCGCCGCGCCCATTGCGCTCGACCTTGTGCTCTTCCTCGATCTGGCCAAGCGCACGCCCGAACTCCGCTCCATCGGCATTCAGGAATGGCTGAGCTTCTACTGGAAGTCGCCGCAGACTGCGAAGGGCCTCTACCCGGAGCACGATCTCTTCATCCAGTCGATGAAGCTGAAAAACACTCTGCGCCACATCATGGGCGCAGACCTCATCACGCACCTCGGCCTCGAGTACTACGACTGAGTCGCATTGCGAGCGGGAGGGCGCCATCGCGCGCTCCCGCCGGCTCAGTGCCATAGCGTAATCTGTTCTTACCATGAAAGCTTCGGCTGTTCTTTTGATCGATTGCCCCGATCGCAAGGGCCTTGTGGCGCGCGTCTCGGGCCTGCTCTACGAGCGCGGCGCCAACATTCTCCACGCCGACCAGCACATCGACCACGACCTCGGCCTATTTTTCATGCGCGTGGAGTGGGAGTTGAACGGCTTCGATCTCGCGGCCTTCAGGGAAGTGTTCACGCCCATCGCAGCCGAGCTGAACATGAATTGGAAGCTGACCTCGAGTGAGCGTCCTTCGCGCGTGGCGCTCTTCTGCTCGCAATACCTGCATTGCATGGCCGACCTCCTGCACCGCTGGCGTACCGGGGAGCTCGCCTGCGAGATTCCGGTCATCGTCTCCAACCATCGCGAAGTTGAGAAACTGGCCGCATTCTATGGCGTTCCCTTCGAGCATGTGCCGGTCACGGTGGAGACCCGCTCTGAGGCCGAGGCCAAACAACTTGCGCTTCTGGCGCGGCACAAGGTCGATCTCGTCGTTCTCGCCCGCTACATGCAGATTCTGTCGCCGCAATTCGTCGCTCACTATCCAGCAGCCATCATCAATGTGCACCACTCGTTCCTTCCGGCGTTCACCGGCGCGCGGCCCTATCACGCGGCGCACGCGCGCGGCGTCAAGCTGATCGGCGCCACCAGCCACTACGTCACCGAAGTGCTCGACGATGGGCCGATCATAGAGCAGGATGTGGCGCGCATCTCGCATCGCGACCAGGTCGAGGATCTCGTCGCCCGGGGCCGCGACCTCGAACGCATGGTCTTGTCGCGTGCCGTCCGCTGGCATCTCGACCGCCGCATCCTCTGTTACGGCAACAAAACGGTAGTTTTCGACTAGGGCCGAAAGTCGAGCGCAAGAAACAGGGAATTGAGGCGAGCGTGGCGGGAAGCGAGACGGTATGAGCGAATCAGCCGAAGCTGTTGCGAAAGCATTCATCCGGGCCATCAATCGGCAGGATTTGGATGCGATGGCCGAACTGATGACCGAGGAGCACCGGTTTGTTGACGCGCTGGGAAACGTTGTCGAGGGCCGGGATCGGATGCGGGTGAGTTGGGGGAGCTATTTCGACATGGTTCCGGACTACACGATCGCTGTGGATGAAACTCACTGCGATGGACCGGTTGTGGTGATGCTTGGCGCAGCCCAGGGCACGTTTGCGGCAGGTGGGCGGCTCTTGTCCGAGAATCGCTGGCAAACGCCGGCCGTGTTCCGCGCACGGGTGAATAACGGCAAGGTGGGGGAGTGGCGTGTGTATGCCGACAATGAACCGATCCGACAGATCATTGCCCGGCAATTAGCGCCGAAATCATCTATAAAAGCCTAAGAATCTTATAGATATGGGAGTAGCCAGAAGCGATTTCCTCAAAGGACTTGCTTTTGTAGGCGCGCATGATGTAATTTACTAACCAGTTAGTTAATTCATCGCCCATGACCCCAACCACCCATCCCGAAGCTCAGGCCGAGCGCTCCGCCGAGACCCGCAGTCGCATCCTCGACGCCGCCCTCAGCGAGTTCGCTGCCAACGGCCTCGCTGGCGCGCGCACGGAGCAGATCGCCCAGGCCGCAGGCGTCAACAAGGCGCTGCTCTATTACTACTTTGAGAGCAAGGAGAAGTTGTATTCCGCGGCGTTGGAGATGGTTTCGGCGCGGATCCGCGACCGCTCCATGGCGGTATTCCTTCGCGAGGCGAGCCCGGGCGAGCGCATGCTGCGCGCGGCGCTCGATCATTTTGACCGTATTTTGACCCAGCGAGAATTCCAAACCCTCATGCAGCACGAGATGATGCGTCTGCATAAGGGCGAATCAGGCGAGTTGCTGGTCCTGGTCAAGCGCGTCTTCGCACCGCTCCACGCCATGTTTCAGTCCATGGTCCGCGAAGGCATCGCTTTGGGCGAGCTCATCGAGGCCGATTGGCTGCAGATGGTGCTGACGGCGCTCGGCGGAAATGTCTTCTACTTCCTCAGCGCGCCCATTTGGCGTTACATCTTGCCTTTCGAGCCATTCGAAAAAGGGGCGCTGCAGGCGCGCAGGGTCGCGACCGTCCAATTTTTGGGCCAGGCGATTTTTCAGGACCGCAAGCACGGTGCGGAGCTCGCGGCAAAGGTTCTCAATGACACGCCCATGCCAGACTACGAGGAATTCAAAAGCTTAGAGGTGAAGCCGAAGTGAACGCGCGAAATCGAGTTTTCCTGATCTTGGGACTTCTGACCATCGGATCGCTGATCTGGTATCTGCTTACCACGAATCGCGGCGGCGACCTGCAACTAGTCGGCACCGTCGACGCCAACGAAGTGATTGTGAGCTCGAAGATCCCCGGCCGCATTCAGAATTTGACGGTTCAAGAGGGTGACTCAGTCAAATCCGGCCAGCTCATCGCCACCATCGAGAGCGACGATCTTGCGGCCGCGCTCAAAGCGGCCCAGGCAACGGCTGCCAGTGAGAAGTCAAAGTTGAACGGCACCGTCGAAACCGAAGAGCAGAACCGCGGTGAAACTTCCAGCGCGACGGTGAGCGCAGAAGCGCAGGTCAAAGCCGCGCAAGCGGCGCTGGCGCAGGCGCAGGCAAACTTCGAGCATCAGCAGGCAGATACCATCCGGACCGTTGCGTTGGAGAAGCAGGGAATCATGAGCACGCAGTCGCGGGACGAAGCCGTGACCAGCCTGCAGGCAGCGCAAGCCGCAGTGAACGCGGCGCGCGACAACCTTGCAGCGGAGCAAGCCAACCTGCGCCAGGCGCGCGCCCATGAGTTGCTGACCACTGTGTCGGAGCATACCGTGGACGAAACGCGCGCCGAAGAGGAAAATGCACGTGCGCTGGCCCAGGAAGCGAGTGTCGAGGAGAGCTACGCGCAGGTGGTTTCGCCCATTGACGGAAAAGTGGACGTGTGGGCCGCGCGGCAAGGCGAAGTGGTCACCGTCGGCGCGCCCATCGTCACCATCATGGATCTTTCGCAAACCTGGGTCTACGCGCCGCTGCCTGAGACGCAGGCCGACAGCGTCGAGTTGGGCGATTCGCTGCGCGTCGTCATGCCCAGTGGCGACACATTTTACGGCAAGGTCATCGCCAAGGCGGCGGAAGGCGACTTCGCTACGCAACGCGACGTGAACAGCATGAAGCGCGACATCAGGACCATTCAACTCAAGCTTCTCATTCCCAATCCCGGCGAAAAGTTCGTGCCCGGCATGACAGCTTACGTGTATATCCCAAAGGCCAAGCTGGTGAAGAAGTGAGCGCAGCCATCAATCAGAATCCGGGGAACGGAAACGGCGCCGCCAGGCCTGTTGCAATCGCGGTCGAGAACATCTGCAAGCGCTACGGCGATTTTGAAGCGGTCAAGAGCGTCAACTTCAGCGTCGCCGAGGGCGAAATCTTCGGCCTGCTGGGTCCGAACGGCGCCGGCAAGAGCACGCTCATCCGCATGATGACCACGCTCATCCCGGTCACCTCGGGGAAGGCCATCGTCGCCGGACACAACGTGGCCGACGATCCCGACGATGTGCGCCGCGTCATCGGCGTCATCCCCCAGGCCCTCACCAGCGACCAGGATTTGACGCTCGAAGAGAACCTGAGTATCTACGCCAAGCTCTACGGCGTGCCGCGCGCCGAGCGTGAAAAGAACATTAACGACGTGCTTGAGGCCGTCGACCTCACCAAGTGGCGCGACGCGCAAACCAAGACGCTTTCCGGCGGCATGCGGCGTCGGCTTGAGATTGCGCGCGGCCTGGTGCACAACCCGAAGATTTTTTTCCTCGACGAGCCCACCACGGGCCTCGATCCCGTTTCGCGCATCGCCGTCTGGGAGATGCTCAACAAGCTCAAGTCCACGCGCAACCTCACCATGCTGCTCACCACGCATTACATGGAAGAAGCCGACAAGCTGTGCGACCGCATTGCAATCGTGGATCATGGCACGCTGGTGGCGCTGGGCACTCCGGTGGAGCTCAAGAACAGCGTTGCTGGTGCGAATGTCGTCGAAGTGCACTTTGACCGCGAGACCGAAGAGTGGGAAGAGCGGCTGACGAAGCTGGAAGGCGTAACCAGCGTGCAACCGGAAAGCGCAGGGTTCTACCGCGTGCTCACCACGTCGGGTTCAAAGACCACCATGCAGATCGTGGAGCTGGCGGCCAGCCTCGGCGAGACGCTCACTTCTCTCAGCGTGCAGAACACCACGCTCGACGACGTATTCATTCACTACACGGGCCGTCAACTGCGCGATGAGCAGGTGAAGCCGGTCTTCACCATGCCGCCGCGGCCGGGAGCGCAGCCATGAACAGAATGTTTGCCATCATCGAGCGCGAGATGCGCAAGTTTTTTCGTTCGCCCACGCTGATGATCATGTCGCTGATGCTCCCGATTCTGCAGCTGATCATCATCGGCAACGCATTCGGCGGCAAGATCGTGGGGACGCACGTGGCAGTGGTCGACCATGACCATGGACCGCAAGCGGTCAAGGTGCGCGAGGCATTCGACGCCGTCGCCGCCAACATCAAGACCTTCACCGTCGTCGATTATCCCAATGAGGTTGAGGCGCGCGAAGACGTGCGCACCGGCAAAATCGACGCCGCGGTCATCATCCCCGAGCATTACTCGCGCCGCGTCTACGCCCAGGACGCGCCCCAGCTCGGCCTCATTGTCGACAACTCCGACCTGTTCACTTCTGCCACCCTCGAAGGCGAGATGCAGTCGCTCGTCGACGCGATGAATGCGCCTCAGGTTCAGGACCGGCTGTCGAAGTCGATCGCGCTCGAAATTGTCGAGCTTTACCCCTACGTCAATTATCTGAAGTACCTTCTGCCCATGACAGTCGCGCTGGCCATGTATATCTCGGTCATGATTGGCGGCGGCATGCTCTACATCGATGACAAGGCTCGCGGCGTGCACGAGGGGTACCTGGTCACACCGATTACGAAACTTGAGCTGGTCTTCGGCTTGAACATCGCCGGAGCGATCAAAGCCACACTGAGCGGAATATCGATCGGCGTCATTGGATCGCTCATTGCGGGCTTGGGGGTCGTCTTTCACCCCATGATCATGCTGCAGATGTTGTGCCTCATCATCGCCGGCTCCATTGCCTTCAATGGCATGATGTTTCTGCTCATGGTGCGGGTCGACGATCCGCTCGTCCCGCGCGCCATGTTCGGCGTGCTCAACGTGCTCCTGCTCTATCCCTCAGGCGCGATGTATCCCACAGTGTCGTTTCCCAAGTGGATGCAGGCGATGAGCGTTGTCGATCCCTTTACGTATGCGATTCACGGCTTCAAGGCTGTTCTTTTGAAAGACGGCGGCTGGATCGCCATCCGGGGCGACCTTGCGTTCCTCACCATCTTCGGCATCGCCACACTGCTCATTGCCACGCCGCTCTTCAAGCGCACGCTGTAGCTGGTAAGTTCCAACCCGTTGCCTACGTTCCCCTCGGAAGTCATTTCCTGGCTATCGCCGAGTTGATGGCAAACCAGGAGTTGGCCAATTCTGAGCATTCCGCTGTTTTTCTCCCCAGCAACGCGCTAACTCTAAGAGGACACTCCTCGAAGGCAAAGAATCGCCCCCACTATTGCGGATGAGAGTAGAATTCTGGGCATCCGGGAAGCCTAAATGGCAATCCGGGCTTCCTCAAGTCTGAAGCGGTCGCGTGCCCTTCCGAACTGTTCCGCAAGAGACCGCATCCCGGACAGGCCATTCAAGTGTCGGAGGTGAGAAGCATGACCTTTGACCTCGCCACCTTTCTTGAAAATGCGGGAGTGGGACGAAAAGTCGTCCACTTGGACCCAAAGCAGGTCTTCTTTTCGCAGGGGAGCCCTGCTGACTCGATCTTCTATCTTCGGACTGGCCGCGCAAGACTCACCGTCGTTTCGCCGGACGGAAGGGAAGCCACGGTCGCGCTGCTCTCCTCCGGGGATTTCATTGGAGAGGAGTCTCTCGCGAGCGTGGGTGGGCTCCATTTGGCCACTGCCACCGCCATTGTTGTCTGTACAGCGCTCCAGATTGCGCGGGAGGAGATGATCCGCGTGATGTACGAGGAGCGTTCCTTCTCAGAAATGTATACGAAATTCCTGCTGGCCCGGAGCATGCGAACCCAGGCCGACCTTGTCGATCAGCTTTTCAACTCCAGCGAAAAGCGTTTGGCCAGGGTTCTCCTGTTGCTGGCCGAATTTGGTGAGCCGGGGTCACCGGAACCCCTACTCCCTCCCATCACGCAAGAGACATTGGCAGAGATGGTCGGCACCACCCGCTCCCGTGTAAATTTCTTCATGAATCGCTTTCGCAAGCTTGGCCTTATTGACTACAACGGTCGCATCCGGGTCCGCAAGCCGCTGATTAACGTGATTCTGCATGATCATTTCACCGAGCAAGAAACCCCTGTCAATGCGCGGTAACAGGGGACCCGGTGCAAGCGCCTGGTTATTCAGGGGAAATTGAGATGGAAGATCCTCGGTGCAAGATCGCGGCGGCAAAGACGGAGGACCCACGATGCACGAACCTGCTCAGTGGCGTCGAAATTGTGATGGAAGATCCTCGGTGCAGGAGTCTGCTCATTCGCGTGATGATTGGGATGGAAGACCCTCGGTGCAGAATTGAGGCGGCAGAGACGGAAGACCCTCGGTGCAGGAACCTGAACATGATGTGGTGATTGAAACTTCAAAAGAGAGACCACCTGGTTCCTCCAGGCTATTGATTCAATCAAAGGCGACCAGCCAGTTTGCGGTCAGTGCCCCTCTAACGCTGCCACAGCTTTTCCTGCGAAGAGGCGGCGCACTGGTGGTTTAAGGCGAGCAAGTGATCCAGGAGCTCAGCATTGAGGAGAACAAGCCCTTGATCACGGCGCCATCGAGGCCACTCTGAGCGGAATATCCGATCGGCGTCATTGGATCGCTCATTGCAGGTCTGGCGGTCGTTTTTCATCCCATGATCATGCTGAAGATGTTGTGCCTCATTATCGCCGGCTCCATTGCCTTCAATGGCATGATGCTTCTGCTCATGATCGAGGAGCCAGGATCGTGATGCGAATCACTTGCTGCTTGCGGGTTTTCGGCGGATGATGCGATGGCAGGCGGAGAATGTACCCATGCAATCCGAAAGCCTCAAGCACTCATTCCGCGCGCTTCTCCTCGGTTTCGCCGCATTGATCCTTTTTCTTGCTTTGGATGTAGTCTTCCACGAAGGCTCCAGGATTTTTGACGGAGCGGTCGCCATCGAGGTCGTGGCCATGGCTGTGTTGGCGGAGAGAATATCCGATTGGCGTCCATGGCGGCAGGGGCTCCTGGCTGGACTTGGCCTGTGTGCTCCCCTCCTGGCACTGGCATTTGGTATCGCCATTGTGCGTTTCCACACATGGGCGTGGGGTCCGTACACACAGCTGCTCTTGAACTGCGGGTGCATCCTCCTGGTCAGCTCCGCCGGGGCCGAGAGCGTGGGTCTGTGGCGCAGCCACCGCCGGATGGCCGGCGTTCTCGTATCTCTGGGGACGATCATCCTTGTTGCCGCAGGACTCTTTGTTGCCAATCTTTTGTTGCGCGTCAGTCCTCCCAGTGGCCAGGTCGATAAGCCTCTGCCCGCCCTGGCGTTGACCACCTTCGACGGCAAACCAATCCCGTTATCAGCGCTGCAAGGCCATGTTACGGTCATCGATTTCTGGGGAACGTGGTGCGGCCCCTGTCTCGCCGAGCTGCCTGCAGTGGATGCGGTCTACAACGAGTACGCCGGCAATCCCAAAGTGCGCTTTCTCCTCGTCAACACCGAAATAATGGGCGATACGCCGGAGAAGATCGCCCAGTTCGTCCAACACAGGCCAGTGTCAATGCCCATGGCGCTTGACCCGCTGCAAACGTATGTCAAGGTGAATGGAACCCAATGGCTCCCGCTTTTGCTCGTCGTTGACCAAAGCGGTCGCATCCGATTTGACGACAGCGCTTACGGCAGCGCCGACCAAGTCAAGCGCGACCTCCACCAGGAAATTGAGACTCTCCTGGCCGCCAACTAGACCGAAGGCACTTCATCGTCACTGAGCAACTCAGGGACTTGAAGAATCGAGTTCCGGGCGGGCGGCCGGCAACTCCGCAGTTATTCTTCCATGAACATTGAACCGCGCCTCGATTCAGCAAATGCTTGCACTGGCCGGCGAAACGTCAGGTGGGGGCTCTGGATGTGAAGTTTCGGCTCGTTGTTTGCGTTCCCTTCTGAAACTGCTTTCTGGCTACTCGCGAATGGGCAACGAAAGCCCCGGAATTCGAGTTGTAATCTCGTATCAGATGCTTGATTTCTTAGCCTGCGAGATAACTCTATGACATTGATCCGAACCTCAGGGGGAGTCGTACATGACCTTCCGGCTGATCTCCGAAAGGCGCTCGAGTCCGACGCGAAAGCATTGGCAGCCTGGGAAGACATAACGCCGCTCGCACGCAACGAATGGATCTGCTGGACCATCTCCGTCAAGAAAGATGAGACAAGGCGGCAGCACGTCGAAAGGGTGTGCTCGGAGCTCAAAGAAGGGATGCGGCGACCGTGCTGCTGGCCCGGCTGTCCGCATCGATGAGCATCCTCCGTTGCGATTCGTGCTCCGTGCGATGATTTGATGTAAGGGGATCTGTGTTAGAAATAGGCGGTTAGAGCTTATCAATACCCAGCCTGACGCCATCTTTGCCGTTCTTGACGAGTAGGAGACCATCCGGGCGAAACTCGGACGTCATGGCCGACGCCCTCGACATATTTCTTTGCGGTTGCTTGGCGACGCAATCGTCTACCTGGCGGCGGAGAGACAATAAAGCAGACGCTTCAGAAAGGAATCGTCTCAGTGATGGCCGCCCACTTTATCCCTTCCTTGAAATCACCTGCTGGCTTCTTGCTTCTCGCGGCAACCGCATCGATCACCCTGGCAACACCGTCGTCTGCCCAGTTAAATGCTTCCGCGCCCACGCCTGCCAAATCGCCAACGTTCGAAGTCGTCTCGATCAAACCGCATGAGCTTGGAGACGACAGCATGTCGTGGAGAACGACGCTCGATGGATTTTCCGCTTCGAACGTCTCGCCAGAAAGTCTGATCCGGAGCGCCTTCCACCTCATCATGCCCGAGCAGATTTCGGGCCTGCCCGGATGGGCCTCGTCCGATACCTTTGACGTCCAGGCCAAGATGGACGAAGACACAGCTGCGGCCATGCAGAAGCTGCCTCGAGAGGAGCACGTGCGCCAGCTGGACTTGATGATGCAAGCTGTCCTTTTCGATCGCTTTCAATTGAAGGTTCACCACGAGACCAAAGAGCTGCCCGTCTACGATCTGATGGTCGCGAAGAACGGCATCAAGATGACACAGGCGACTGCGAACGTAAACAGTTCCTGGTCGATGGGAGACGGACGGTTTGAAGGTAAGAGCGTCCCGATTGACAGCTTCATCTTTAGCCTCTCGAACGACGTGGGCCGTTTCGTCATAAACAAGACCGGCCTTACCGGCAACGTCGCAATCACGCTCAAATGGGCGCCGGAGGGCGCGGAAGGATCGGCTGATTCCGGGCCTGACATCTTCGCCGCCATTGAGGAGCAGCTTGGGCTCAAACTCCTGCCCGCAAAAGGTCCGGTGGATACAATCGTCGTCGATCACATCGAGAAACCGTCGGTGAATTGACGCCGTGTTACGTGCACTCCAGAACTTACTTCTTCACTAACATTGACCCGCTCGTTAGTCCAGTGGGTCGTGGACTCGACTGAAGGTATTTCTCGGCCGACCCCGGCTTATTGGGGCAGCCGTTTGCACCCAAATCGGTCCGCGCTCTCCACCTTGTCAAGCCCCCCGCCCTCAACTTTTTTCTTCGCCCTTCCGCCCCGCTCTCCCAACCCCCTTTTAATCCATCACTTGCGACGCATCCTTCAACCGACGATTTCAGGCCCAAGTTTGCCGATAATTACGCCTTTCCGGCGCATCATGGTCACAGCATCAATCTTCATCAAGGAATCCTGCCATGACAAAACGTCAAAACGCGTCCTCATCCTCGGCAAGCTCTGTCGCTGAGCAGCCAAAATCGCCATGGCTCTCCTGAAGGCGCAACCGAAATTGGCCATCCCCGCCGCGTGATTTTCTTTTTTGAAAACTGCCCCATCCTCGGTGCAAATTGAGGCGTCATTCAGGCGGTTTTCAATAGAATCAATGTTTTAGATATTAACTCGTCGGTAAATAGACTACGGACTTATCCGCCAACATTGCCGCCCATAGCTTGCTAACGACGCGCGCCTCACCATTTCAAGAGCTTCTCCCAGTTCCATAATTCCGATGTCACTTTGCCAGGCAGCGGGAATCCGAGCTGATGCGCGATCATGCACACCTGTCCGCGATGGTGCGCTTCGTGAGAAATCATGTAGCAGAGCATCTCCGGTCCGGCCGGCCATGGACGAGCCCAACCGTCCCTTCGAAACTCCTTCACGCGCCCCTCGCTGCCCAGCGCTTCGGCAAGCATCTTTTCGCACGCGGCCGCGCTCCGGGCCAGTGCTTTTCGAGTCTCGCTCGGGGTGCACCGGGCGCGATTGAGTTGCGGAGGAACTCCCAGGTGCGGCGCCGTCAGCCTGATCCACTTCGTGCGCACGTTGTGCATGTGCGCGAAGATGGCCGCGATCGTGCGGACCTTGCCGGGTGGCTGGGCTTTCCAAACAGAGGGATCAAGATTCGTGATCAGAATCTGGTTCAGGAGATCGTTCGCGGCAAAGATCCGAACTGCGGCCTCGGCAAGCTCAACGTGAATCTTGCGTCGGCGCACAGTCACAACTCCACTCTCCTTGACTGATTTTGCTTCTATGCCGCAACACCAAAAGGATCCGGCGGCGCGCTGCCGAAGGTCGCATTTGCTTGCGGCTCGAAGCTTACTGCGCAGGTGGTGTTGCCGGCGTAGCGGGCGGTGCGCCCGTATCCGTCTGCTTGGTGAACTGGAAGGTGCACGGCCGCCCCAGAATCCCCGCGCCTTCTTCGCGCTTACCGGTCCCAGACGTACCCGTGAAGGTCGCATCCACGTAATAGTCGTACTTGTTGCCTTTCAGTTGCGTTACCAGGCCCGCTTTTCCCGCCGACACCTTGCCCTTGGCGTGGAGCTTCGCCGAGCCGTCTGCGCCGATTGTCCCGTCCATGACCATGTAGCCTGGCCCACCCTCCTCGCCGTGCTGGCCGTGAAAGGTGCTGTTGGCAATCGTGCTCACGAATGTCCAAGTGTAGGCAGGCATGTGTTCACTCGCGTCACAGGACATGTTCGTGGTCCACGTTCCGTCGAAAGGTCCGCCCGCATTTTGGGACCAGAGCAGCGCCGGTGCGCAAACCAAGGCAAAAGACAGTGCTTTCCCGATTCTCATGGATGACCTCCAGATGGATGCAGAATACCCGCAGTGGCCGTGAATTGGTCAAGAAGTTTTTGAGGAATTTCCTATCGGGCAGGCTGCGCTAGCACCTGCTCGTAAAATCGGACATACTGCGGCACAACAAGCGTAGCGCAGAAACGCTTCTGCGCGTTCTTGCGGGCTGCCTCACGCATCGCGTCGAGTCGCGGCGGATCGTTCAGCAGGCTCAACGCACCATTGGCCATGCCCTCGACGTCGCCGACGGGAAAGAGCAATCCATTGACTCCTTCGTCGATCAGCTCGGGAACCCCGCCAACGCGCGTGGCAATCGACGGAACCTTGCAAGCCATGGCTTCGAGCGCCGCGAGGCCAAAGGATTCGAGCTCGCTCGGCATCAGCAGCAGATCCGCAATCGCCAGCAGCTCCGCCACGCGCTCCTGCTTGCCCAGAAAGTGGACGCGGGCTTGGATGCCGAGATCGTGCGCGAGCCACTCCGCGGCCGAGCGGTCTGGCCCGTCGCCGATCAGGATTAGCTGTGCCGGCCGCTCGCGCGCCGCAAGCGCAAAGATCTTCACCACGTCGGTAACGCGCTTCACCGGCCTGAAGTTTGACAGGTGTACGAGCAGTGACTCATCAGGCGCGGCGTAATGCGCGCGGCAGCGCGCGCGCGCAACCTCATCCTTGATTGGAGTGTAGACGTCGCAGTTGACGAAGTTGGTGATGGTCTCGATGGGTCGTGTAACGTTGAAATCGGCAATCGTCTTGTCGCGCAGGTAATTCGAAATGCTAGTCACGCCGTCGCTCTCCTGAATCGCGTGGCGCGTAATCGGCAGATAACTGCGATCCAGGCCGACCAGCGTAATGTCGGTGCCGTGGAGAGTCGTCACAAAGGGCAGTCGCCGCCCGCGCGTCGCCAGCATCTGCCGTGCCAGCAGCGCAGAAACCGAGTGAGGAATCGCATAGTGCACGTGGAGCAGATCGAGCGAGTTGTACTCCGCCACTTCGGCCATACGCGAGGCAAGCGCCAGGTCATACGGTGGAAACTCGAACAGCGGATAGCTCGAGACAGGAACCTCGTGGTAAAAGATGCCGTCGTCGCGGCCGTTTAGCCGGAAGGGCTGCGAATAGGAGATGAAGTGGACTTCGTGTCCGAGGACGGCGAGCTCAATCCCCAGCTCGGTGGCCACAACTCCCGAGCCGCCATAAGTTGGATAACAGGTAATCCCGATACGCATGAGGCCTTCTTACTTTGGATGATTTGGTTTTCCGCTATGCTTTGGACGCGCGGCAGTGATTGGAGGATGCACAGAGTCAGCGAGGCTGTTCTTCAGCATGTTAGTGGTCGAGCGGGTCGGATGACAGACCCGCAAAGGAGATGAGCTTGATCGTGGGAAACTCCTTGAGCACGGCCAGTGCCGCGCGCTCCACGTCGCGCGTGGCTCGCAAACGCGTGCGAACAAGGCCGAGATCGGCGTCGTTGTAGCCGGGATGCGTGACCAGCTCCCATTTGCCGGAGGGCAGGCACTGGAGCAGGGAACGCAGAGTGTCGGCGTCCAGAATGCCCGTGCCGGCCACGGCTACAGTTCCGCTCGTGGTCACAAAACCTCCCTCCTCGATGATCCGCCGGGAAGCAGGCTCGAGCCAGCGCAGTGCCCCCACCTGCGCCAGGCGCATCCAGTGCGCGCGACGCGTGGCCCGTGTGGACCAATGGGGCTCGAATGGATTGCGGATGGCGCGAACTCCCGCCGAGCGCGCAGCTCGCAGCAGAGGACGTAACACGGCGCGGAATACGTGGGTGTGCTTATGTGTATCTACGTGGGTGAGGTGAACGCCGCGCTGTTGGAGAAACGCAATCTGCGCCGAGATCTCGGCCTCGATTTCGGCCGAGCGAATCCGGCCCGTAAACAAGCGCGTCAGAAATGTGGCCAACGAATTCGGAAAACTGCCGGTTTTGGAATCGATGAGACTGGGAATTTGATCCGGCGGGAGTACAGGCTCGCCATCGACCAGAACCACATGGCAGCCCACGCCGAGTGTCGGCGTTCGCACGGCAATATCGATAGCTTCTTCTGTAGCGTTAGCGCGGGCCATGAGCGAGGTGCTGGTGACGAGGCCGGCCTCGTGCAGTTCCTTGATGGCGCGATTGACGCCAGAGGTCAGCCCGAAATCATCGGCGTTGACGATGAGAGTGCCCACGGGCTGAGTTTATCAAGCGGAGCTTTCGATGCTGGGAGTTGGTGTGAGCGGTGCGAATCTGCGAGGAGGTTCTGCGAGCGATCAGCGAGCGGTTGCTCGATGCAATGGTGGGCAGTGAGGGACTCGAACCCCCGACTTCCTGCTTGTAAGTCGGATCGAGAGTT
>Ga0181523_10000614_pt1 | contig 40433 bp, 35 predicted proteins | sample PEATcosm2014_Bin_43_FD_119752 | JGI IMG/M metagenome (GOLD analysis project Ga0181523, IMG submission 119752) | Peatland microbial communities from MTU Mesocosm Facility, Houghton, MI, USA - PEATcosm2014_Bin05_30_metaG | ecosystem: Environmental > Terrestrial > Soil > Wetlands > Peat | place... | reverse complement strand
TGGACTCCACGGTGTTCGTGGATTTGACCAGGGAAGCCGTCGAGCAGAGTCCCGCACACCATGTGTCTCCGTTCAGCGCGATCGCTTGACACCGCCAGACAGAACCAATTCACCGGCAATCAACAAAAGAAGAATCAATTGATAAAAACCTCCAGTCAGCGACCTCCGGCAAAGCCGGAGGCTTGCAAGGTTGGAGGCGGCTCAAGGCCACCGGGCTTCGCCGCGATCATGCCCGGTCTGCTGTTGCTGGTTGGATGTTTCACTCCGGCCCCGCCGCTGGTTGGCGCGCCGTTGTTTCCGCTCAGGGATAAACGCGAGGCCAACCCGGCGCCCGAATCGGCCGGGCCAACCCTCCACCTGGACTATGGCCGCGGGGAATCGCCTGGCAATCCGGTTGCCGAATTCATGTATTTCGTGCCGCTGATCTCGCTGGAGCCGGTTTCCGTCGTCAAGAGTCCCGGCAACACGCAATGCGCACGGATGGTGTCCGCCACGCGGTCTTTCACAGCCAGGTCATTCCTGGTGACCTGCGAATTCGAGTTCACCGGTGAAGGCAACCAACAAAACGTTTTTGACCACACGGACAAAGTCCGTCGGCACGAGCGGGAGCTCCAGGAAGGCGGCTCGCTCAAGCATCAGCTCGGTTCCATCAACGTCGAAGGGGCCGGCAGCGTCAGCATCGAGGTGGAGGGAACGATGACCGGCCACGTTCCGACCGTCACTGAAGTTCGGCTGCGATTCAATGGCCGCGGACGGCCGAGCCCCGTGACTATTGGTCTCCACGACATCGGGTATTTCGACGGCGCAATCCGGCTCCGCAATGAAAGTGTTGCACGAGTCAACACCCTGATTTTTCGAAGAAAGCCGGGTTCGCCCAAAATGGATATTACAGTGGCGTCGGTGAAACGGAAGGACGCGGGCAGCAATTTTTGGCAGAACCTCGTGGGCGGCCTGAAGGGGACTACGGTGAACCTGTTTCTCAAGCCAATCGCCGTGGATCCCGCCGGCAACGAAGCGATGCTCAATTTCGGTTTCGCCCTCGCGTCGGAGGCGCCGGCGTTCACCTTCCCGCGCGCCACAAACCTGAAAGCGGGCGGCATTGGATCTGCGCACGAAGCGAATGCAGCAAACTGATTATTTTAACGCATGAAAACAAATCCACTGAAGGAAAGGGCCTTGACCGGGAATTCCGCCGGCATCGGCATGGTGACCCGGGAGATGGGGTGAACACCTCATAGCATTCGCAAGGTTGCCCCACATATTCTCTGGCCATTGGCAATCGAAGACTCTTCCCAAATGGAAGGCAGTCAGAATAGAGCAGGAGAGCAAGTCATGAAGGCGTATGGCATTCTCGTGTTATTTTTGGCGGGTTCACTGGTAGCGCGGGCGGATGACGACACGGTCACGCTGCCGGAAATGATTCAAGGCGCGCAACGGTGGGCGCAGGAAAATCTCGACACGAACGTTCTCAACACGCTTCCCGAGGTGGACGAGCGCGCGGTGCGGCAATTCTTTCACGATGTACAGCAGCGCTTTCAAGGTGACTACGTGGTGGATATGGCGGCGCTGCGGCAAACGGCGCGCACCGTCCTGCCGTTGCTGGAAAGTCGCGAGGAAACCCAACCCTACGCCGCGTGGCTCAAGGCGCAAGTGGATTACCTGGATGTCGCGGACGAAATCCGGCTCACGGTTCCGCCGCCAAAAGTTGAAACCAACCAACCGCCCCAGGCGCCCCAACCAGTTCCCAATCCCCCTCCCCAAAAAGAACGCGAGATTTGGGTGAGAAAAGTTTCCGGCGGTCCCTGGCCGGCTCTGGCAAAAGAATATGTGCCGGAGTTAAAGCCGATTTTCGCCGCGCAAAAGGTGCCGCCGGAACTGGTCTGGGTGGCGGAAGTGGAATCGTCGTTTGACCGTCGAGCGCTGAGTCCGGCGGGAGCGGCGGGATTGTTTCAATTGATGCCGGACACGGCCAAACGGTTCGGCCTTTCCTTGTGGCCGCGCGATCAACGTTATCAACCGGAACCAAGCGCGACCGCCTCCGCCCTGTATCTCAAATATCTTTACGACCGTTTCAAGGATTGGCGGCTCGCCCTGGCCGCTTACAACGCCGGTGAAGGCACGGTGGAAAAACTTCTGGATCGCTATAAAACGGACAGTTACGACGGCATCGCCGAACATCTGCCCGCGGAAACGCAAATGTATGTGCCCCGGGTTGAAGCCGTCCTCCTGCGGCGTGAAGGCGCGAAACTCGAACAACTTTCCGCGCCGCAAAGTTAATCCCGGCCTGGAATCTGCCTCTTTGACCGGTTGCCGACCTGGTTACCCACGGAGGCCGTGGCCTGAAAACCATTGCTCCAATACGGGGGCAAAGGCTGGCTTCATGAAATGCCTGGTAGGGTAACACCCCATAGCGCCCGCCCGCTCTCCGGCTTAGGCTCACAGCATGAATAATAAAACACCCATTCAAATTGGAGGCAATCTATGTCACTGATTTCTCTCGCTGTCACTCTGATTGTCATCGGCGTGCTGCTCTGGCTGGTGAACACCTATATCCCGATGGACGGAAAGATCAAAAAAATCCTCAACGTCGTCGTGGTGATTTGCGTCGTCGTGTGGCTGTTGTTTGCCTTCGGCATTCTCAATCACTCAGGCGACATCCACGTCCCGCGGGTCGGGTAGCAAGCCGCCGTCGAACACATCAACCGTTTGATACCAACATATGCTTTAAACCGTGATTTGTGATGCAGGCGAAATGGGGAAGAATGATCAACATGCGGGCGTGAACGGCGACAAGACGCGGATTGAGCAGGCCGAAGCCCGGACTGCGCAAGCTGAGACACGGACTGAGCAGGCGGAAACGCGCACAGAGCAGGCCAAGACCCGGGCAGAGTCGGCGGAGACGCGCACGGAGCAGGCCGAAACCCGGACCGAATTGGCGAAGACGCGCACGGAAAAAGCCGAAATCCGAACCGAGCAGGCCGAGACGCGAACCGAGCAGGCCGAGACGACCCTGGAACGTGTGGTCAACAAAGAAATTCACCTGAGCTCGACAATCTCCACCCGGCTCCTCAAAAAAATTCCCCTGCAAGCGATTGCTGACCGGAAAAGCCCGCTCGATGAGTTGACGGCGCGTCAGCGCGAGATCCTCCAACTCATCGCTGAAGGCCAGAACACCAAACAGATCGGCGAGATCCTGAAGGTCAGCCCCAAGACCGTCGAATACCATCGCATGAAGTTGATGGACTGCTTGAAGATTCATGATATTCCGGGCCTGGTGCGTTTTGCCATGCAGACCGGATTGCTTACGCAGGAAAAGCTGGCTACGGGCTAGCGTCTTCCGAAAAAATTCCATTGGTCAATTCAGGCCTGATGGGCTTCGGCCATCCGGCCATTGCCAGCGCGCGCGACGAATCCCGGATGCCTGGCGACCACTGCACGCGGGATCGGGCTATTCGCCAGATGGGCTGGTCAAAGCGGGTTTCCCGGCCAAACTGTAATGTGAGTTTCATCATTTTCCTTTCCATTTTAACCGCCGCCGGCTGGCCGGCATTTGTATCATCAGCCACTTGCCGTGGTGGTTCCATTCAGGGTCATCCTTGTGTGCGATAGAAGCGCCTCGAAAAACTCGCCGCGTTCGTGTCGGTAAAACTCGACGAACCGCTGGCCCCCACCGTTACGGTGCCGATGACTGTCCAGGTGATGAAATCCTGCGTCGCCTGGATGTTATAAGTGTGGCCGATGGGGCCGGTCACGGTCAGAATGAACAGCCGGGTGGGCGTAACGCGGAACTGCACTCCGGGAAGGATTGGCACGGTGTAAGACACTTCGCCTGAAAAAGGACTTTGGATGCCTGAGCTGTTATACGTTGTGGCTGCAAAATAATAGGTGGTTCCCCCAACCAAACCGGGAAACGTCATATTTGTTGCATTGCCGGCATTTATCATGTTGGTGTAGGTGCCGCTGGCACCACCGTAATAGAGGTTGTAACCCGTAACGGTTGGATCCGTGCTCTGGTTCCAAGCCAAGGTGACGCTTTGCCCCAGTGGAATGGTTGCGCTGAGGGCTTGGACGGGGTCATGGAGCAGGGCGAAGGAAAAAATTCCTCCGAGAACTCTTGTGAATCCCATGATTCGCAAAGACCAACCCAAAGCCCCGGCGGTACGGCCGTTTTTTTGTTCGGAGATAGTTCGCATAATTACCGTTACGCCCCATCTGGTGTGACCGCGACTAGGGTGTTCCTTGCGCCACTGGGAAAACCCTGGTCTCAGTTTGGAAGCCTGAACCTTGGGCCGATGCAGGTCGAACGGGCGAAGCCAGCCATCGGCTGATGGTTTGCGGCCACGATGATTCCAATCCGCGGTCCCGCGGCCAGTTGACGCTCCTCCGGCCCGGACACTTGTGCCGGGGCTGGATCCACGAAAAACGCACATGGGGTAAACACCCCATAGCGCCCGCGCGGCTGCCCGGTTAATATTTCAACGCATGAAACCTGATTGCAGGAAGAAAGCCCTGAAATTCGGTGGGTTCATCACGTCTGCGCACGACGCATCGGACAGCCAATCAGCAGAACGATTAGATGAGCCAACGGCGCCTTTGCAACCGGTCATGAACGCCGTTCAGACGGCATGGCACAAGGCTGCGTTTCCGGTTCGTATCATCGCGCAATTGCGCGCGGCAGTCGCATCCCACCTGCCGGTCGGTTATGAGGATGAGACCGGATTCCATTACGGTGTGGATTCAGGTGATTGGCGCTTTTTAATTTTTGATTCGGGCGGACAGTCGTTTTTTTCAGCGGGGTTCTTCACCCCCACCTCCTTGGCGACTGCCGCCCGAATCGGTTTTGGGGCTTCAAAAACGGTCAGCAGAGACGACGCAGACACAATGGCCAAACACCTCAAGTTCCCGACCGGCAGGAAAAGATTGGGTCATGGGATAAACGTTGGGCCAGTGAGATTGTGCGGCTCGCCATCAAGGCGCACCCGATTGCGTTTCACGGACAACAGCGCTTTGTGATTTCTTGAAAACTCCAACCCAGGAGCAAAGATATGAATACTCTGCTTGAAGCCCCGGCTCGCGAAACCGAAAGGGTTGACCTTCGCCACCACGACGTCGGGGTCGCTTGGAATGCATTCCGAGTCTTTCTGAATCTAGGCAGCCCCGCGCCGCTTTGGCTGAAGGCGAGAGCCCGGACGATTGGTTCCCGGCGTGATGACCTCGAACGAAACCATTGGAAGAAGGTATCGCGGTCAATAGTTGTGGATTGATGTGGTCGCGTCGGAGGTTGGCTTCATGAAATTCCTGGTAGGGTAACACCCCATATCGCCCGCCCGCTCTCCGGCTTAGGCTCACAGCATGAAAAATAAAACACTCATCCAAATTGGAGGCAATCTGTGTCACTGATTTCTCTCGCTGTCACTCTGATCGTCATCGGCGTGTTGCTCTGGCTGGTCAACAGCTATATCCCGATGGACGGAAAGATTAAGAAAATTCTCAACGCCGTCGTGGTGATTTGCGTCGTCGTGTGGCTGTTGTTTGCCTTCGGCATCCTCAATCACTCAGGCGACATCCGTGTCCCGCGGGTCGGGTAGCAAGCCACCGTCAAACACATCAACCGCACCCCATGGCGTGGTACAAAGTATCTCCGCCTCGACTCGGAACGTGAAATCTACAAACTTTTTTCCGCTTGGCTCTTCTATGAGGCGACGAGAAACAGTAATTTGTCCCGAAATGGAAGGTTGAACCGATGCCAGGGAAATCCGTTTTCGGCTTCGCCACTTCCCGCGAACTGGCTGATCACTTTGTGCATCGCCTGAACATTTCAAGGTTCCTGTTGACCAGGCTGGGTCGCATAGTTGCGGCCATCGCGCTGGAAGGCAGCTTGATTGCCAGTTCCCAGGCCCAAGCGCTGGCAGCGGTTTCAACCAACGCTTCGCAGGTATCCAGCCCGCACCAGATCACTGTAGAGACCGTTGTTCTCCCCAAATCCGTCCCCGACCCCCTCGAACCATTGAATCGGGTGATGTGGGCCTTCAACAAGGGGCTTATGACTGACGTCATCAAACCCACGAGCAAAGTTTATCGGTTTGTCGTCGTGAAACCGGTCCGCACCGGAATCGGGAATTTTGGCAGGAACCTCATTTACCCGGGACGATTGATCAACAATCTGCTCCAGGGAAAGTGGAGCGGAGCCCGCGACGAATCCTACCGGTTTGTTTGCAATACCACCGTCGGAGTCGCCGGTTTCTTTGACCCGGCGACCAAATGGAAGATTCCGAAATCGGATGCGGATTTTGGCCAGACATTCGGCCAATGGGGCTGGAAGCCGCAGTGCTATTTGATGCTACCGATTTATGGACCGAGCAATGAACGGGATACCGTCGGCCTGGCCGCGGACACGGCGGCCAATCCGTTGATCTATATCGCTCCCTACCACTTCGACGCCAACGATCCGCTGACCTATCTCGGCCCCTACACTTACCTCAACTACGCGGTCATGTATAACGATCTCGCCGACTCCGTGGACGAATATGTGCGCTTCAGCCAAGCCGAAATGGACCCGTACTCCGAGATTCAATACGCCTGGACGTTCGTGCGAGCGAACCGGGTGGCGAATTTCCAGGTGAAGGGGAAACAGGACGCAGCCTCGCTGGAAACCCTCGAATCCGTCTTCTTCACCTTCAAAAATCCTGAATTCCCGGACTGCGGCAAGACCCGATCCGTTCGGATTCCGGCGACGGGCCAAAAATTAAAATTTACGTTTTGGCTGCAACCGGGAAAGGCGAACGTCGTTTACATCGTTCCCGGGCTGGGCTCGCATCGTCTGGCCGAAACCTCCCTGGCGCTGGCCGAGCTGGTTTACAGTAATGGCTTCTCCGCCGTGTGCGTCAGCAGCCCGTTCAACTACGAGTTCATGGAACACGCTTCGACGGCGGAGGTGCCGGCTTATCTGCCGGTGGATGGTCGGGACTTGCACGTCGCCCTCACCGAGATTGATCGCCGCTTGCACGCGCTGTATCCGGATCGGTTGGGCAACCGGGCGCTGATGGGCTATTCCATGGGTGCATTCCAATCCCTGTTCGTCGCTGCCACCGGACCGACGAACCAGTATTGCGTCACGAGGAAGGGGTCAGTTCTGCACTTTCTCCAAGGAAAACGGGGCGTGAAAGATGTGATCATTGCCCCCGTCACGAATCAGGTGCCGTTGATTCAATTTGACCGTTTTGTCGCCATCAATACTCCTGTTCGAATGGCGTTCGGGATTTCCAAGCTGGACGAATTTTACCAGGCGCCCTTGAGCTGGCCGGCCACCAACCGGACCGACAACATCGAAAACACCTTTCTCAAGGTGGCCGCCTTGAGCAAGGACACCCTCACGCCGCAAACCTCGCTGCCCTTCAACGCCATCGAATCCAAATTTCTCATCGGCCTGACGTTTCGACTTACGCTGCGGGATATCATTTACAGCAGCCAGCGGCGAAACAATCAGGGGATTCTGCAACACCCGATCCATAATTATCGGCGTGACCCCGTGTATCAGGAAATCCTCGAGTATTCCTACCAGGATTATTTTGAGAAGTTTGCGATTCCGTATTATCAGGCCCGGGGCCTGGCCTTGCCGACGGCGGAAGTGATGGAAAGAGCCGATGACTTGCGGACGTATGACACCGGTCTGCGCGCCAATCCCAACGTCCGCATCATCGTCAATCAAAATGATTTTCTCCTGACGGACGAGGACCTGGCCTGGCTCCACGCCACGTTTGCCCCGGAACAATTGACGGTCTTCGCGCAAGGCGGTCACTTGGGAAACCTGTCAAATCCGGCGGTGCAAAAGTCCATTTTGGCGGCGCTGACGCCCATGAGGCCGCCCGAACCCGCGCCGCCCAAGCCACCGAGCCGGTAAAATCAAATTGAAGAAAACCGGCCTTGTCTCGATTTGGCCACACAGGTTAAGAGAGATAATCGAAAGGCGCCTTTCAATTTTCGATGACGGTCGAAGTTCTTCGATTTACACTTCGGCCCGATAAGGGTTAGCTTTGCCGCCGATGACGGCCAAAGCCACGCGCCAGCAACTTTCGCCGGCTTGGACTCTGTTCATCCTCACCGGCCTCAACCTGTTCAATTACCTCGACCGCTTCGTGCTCTCAGCGGTGTTGACGCCGTTGCAAAAAGATCTCGCCATCAATGATGAGCAGGCCGGGCGGCTCGTGACGGCATTCATGATCGGCTACTTCCTCACCTCGCCGGTCTTCGGCTGGCTGGGCGACCGTTGCGCGCGCAAATGGCTCATTGCCGCCGGCATTTTGGTGTGGAGCCTGGGGACAATCCTGACGGGGTTCGCGGCGACGTTTGCCATGATGCTCGCGTTTCGCGTGCTCGTCGGCCTGGGCGAAGCGAGCTATGCGACCATCAGTCCGAGTCTGATTTCCGACAGCTATGGCCCGGCGAAACGGAACAATGCGCTGACGATTTTCTACGTCGCGATTCCCGTCGGCGCGGCGCTGGGCACGATCATTGGCGGACTCATCGCCAAGCACTGGGGCTGGCGGCATGCCTTCATCTGGGCGGGCGCGCCGGGGCTGCTCCTCGCGCTGGTGCTGCTGCCGTTTGCCGAACTGAAACGCGGCCACGCCGAGGGCAGGACGGCGGAAGCGGCAAAAAGACCTTCCGTCCGCGACATCGCAAATCTCTTTCGCATCCCGGAATATGTGCTCGTGGTGTTGGGCTACACTGCCTACACGTTCGCGCTGGGCGCATTCGGGCATTGGGGGCCGACGTTCCTGCATCGCGCCCACGGCGTGGCCGTGGACAAGGCCGATGAATTTTTCGGCGCGGTGCTCGTGGTGGCCGGACTCGTGGGCACGTTGATCGGCGGATTCGCGGCGACCGCGTGGCAAAAGCGCAATCGCGCCGGCTACGCGTGGACGCTGGGACTCTCGGTACTGGTTGCCGTGCCGCTCGCGTTTGGCGCGTTCCTCGCCGGCACGACGTTTTGGTCCATGTCGTTTCTGGCGGCGGCGATGTTCTTCCTGTTCCTGTCCACCGGACCGGTCAACACGCTCATTCTGGAAACCGCGCCGGTGAATCTTCGCGCCAGCGCCATGGCCGTTTCCATTTTCACGATCCACCTTTTCGGCGACATGTGGTCGCCGGAGATTGTGGGCCGGCTCGCGGATTCATTCGGCGGAAATTTGCAGAAGGCCGTTTTGATTTTGCCGGTTGCGCTGATCGTGGCCAGCGGGCTTTGGCTGGCGCTCGCGTTGAAGACGAAGCGGGGCAAAGGTTGACACGAATTTCACGAATTGACGCGAATGCGGTGAATGATTTGCGCTGAAGGTGCTACGGAAATTAGCCCAGGGTTGCTCATGCACCGCAAGAGCAACCCTGGGCTGACTGATGTCATCCCGTTGGGATGTTCGATTTATTTGCCCGGCGGTGGGAGCGGAGCGGGTGGATTCGACGGCGATTCCATCAGCGCCTGAAGCTCGCGGTGATTCACCTTGCCGGTGCCGAGCTTCGGTATCTCCTTCACCACTTTTATCTCGCGCGGCACGCTCAGATTCGTCAACCCCTTCGCTTTGACGGCGTCGCGGATTTCGTCCAGGGTCAGCTTCGGTTCGTTGGTCACGGCGATGAGCACTTCGCCTTTGTTCTCATCGGGGCGCGTGATGACGGCAACCTGACAGCGCAGGCCATAATGCGGAAACGCTCCGGCCAGCGCGTCTTCGACCGCCGTGAGGCTCACCATCTCGCCGCTCACCTTGGCGAAGCGTTTCATCCGCCCGAGGATGTGCAGGTAGCCTTCGGCATCCACGTTCACGATGTCGCCGGTGTCATACCAGCCGCCGAGGGCCAGGAACTTCGCGTTCGCCTCCGCGTTCAAGTAGCCTTTCATCACGTTTGGTCCGCGCACGAAGAGCCGCCCGCCCTCGGGCACGCCTTCGACCGGCTCCAGCTTGTATTCCATGCCCGGCAGGAGGCGGCCCACGGAGCCGTAGCGGGGTTCGAGCGGCGTGTTGACACTCACGCACGGCGCGCACTCGGTCGCGCCATAACCTTCGAGGATGCGCACACCGTATTTCTGCGACCAGGCGAGCGCGGTGGCCTCCTGCAGCTTCTCCGCGGCGGCAAACAGATACCGGATGCTGCGGAAATCGTAGGGATGCGCCTTGCGCGCGTAACCGTTCAGGAAGGTGTTGGTGCTGATAAACACCGTGCAGTCGCGGTCGTAGAGCGCCGACGGCACGTTGCGGTAATGCAAGGGGGAAGGATAGAGGAAGACATAAATCCCGCGCATCAGCGGCAGGAACGCCCCCGTCGTGAGACCGAAGCTGTGGAAGAGCGGCAGGCAGTTGAAGAGCCGGTCGCCATCGGTTATATCGGTGACCGCCAGCATCTGGCGCATGTTGGCGAGGAGGTTGCCATGCGTCAGCTCGACACCCTTGGGCACGCCTTCGGAGCCGCTCGTGAACACAATCACGGCGGGGGAGCTGACTGAAGGCTTAAGGCTTAAGGCTGAAGGCTGAAGGAAAAAGTGCCGGAGCAGTGTGAGGAATTTCCGGGCGGTGGTGATGCCGGCGCGCGCGTCTTCGAGATAGATCAGACTGATGCCCGCTTTCAAAAAATCGTCCTCCTTGAGTTTGGTGCGTTCAAGAAAGACACGTGACGTAACGATGTGTTTCAGTCCGGCCAGTTCCGCGCACGCCAGCATGGTGGGTGTGCCCGAGGAAAAATTCAGGACGGCGGGCACTTTGCCCAGCCTCCACAAGGCGAGGATGACAACCGGTGTGGCGTTGACATTGGGCATCAACAGGCCAACCCGCTCGCCGCCCGCGACTGTGCCATGCAGGGCATGCGCCAGCACGTCCGCCCCCACCATCAGCTTCCGATAGGTCAGCGTTTGCAGCGTCGCGTCTTCGAGGATGACATGGCCGGGAAGTTTGCGGGCGGTCTCCGCCACTGCCGAGAGGACATTCTGCGCGCCGAAAGCCATCTCGACCTCGAACTGCTGCCGCACCATCTGGTCGCGGAGCCAGTTGGTCAGCCGCGCCCGCGCGCGGCCGGTGCTGATGCCCCCGCTTTCCGGCGGAGCAGGCGCGACGCTGAAATGGGCGGTAACTTTGGGAAAACATTTTTTTTTGCCCGGATTGGGGGAAAACGGCAGGCGTCCGGCGCCGCGCAGATAAGCCGTGATGACTTTCGCCTTCGTTTTGAAAATTAAAAAGCCGGTGCCATCGAAAAGCTTCATCAAGGCGCCCGTGCGCGACAGGCGGCCTTCGGCAAAGAGCACGAGCCGCCCGCCGCCTTTGAGAAATTCCGCCATGCGCTTCACCGAGTAAGGCGAACCGGTGTCAATGGGCAGGGTGAAGCGGTTGACCATGATTTTCCGATGCAGCCAGCTCGTCTGCGCCGAGATGCTCGAAGTGGCGAACTTCCAATCGTCATCCAGGCACACCCAGAGAAACAGCCAGTCGATCCAGGAGAGGTGATCCGGAATCAAAAGCACCGGGCCGGGCGTTTTCAGCGCGTCCAGGCCGTAAGCCCGAAAGCGGAACAAAACCCGGAGCAAAAAACGGAAGACAGTTTTCATGGCTTTGGGAAGTGCATCATTTGGGAGCGCGCACTACAAACAAAATTTGCGCCTGCGGAGTGCGCGGACATGTCCGCGCTTTGGAACGACGCGACATGTCGCGTCGTCGAAAGCGGTGTCATGCCACCGCACTCTAAACTGGTAGGGTAACACCCCATAGCCCCGGCAAGGTTTCCGCGTCCATCATGGGAGTGCCAAAAGTTCCGCTCACATGAAATCTGAAGCTCCCGCGACCGTCACCTCCGCCATTCCCATCACCGCCGGCGAAACGGCGGCAGTTCAACCACACAAAATCCCACTGGCCGCCAAAGTGGCCGGCACCGCCTTCCTCGCCGTCCTCGTTCCGGTTTATTTGCATACCTATGGGCCAACCAATTTTTTATGGTTCTGCGATGCCGCCCTCATTCTCACGGTGACGGGCATGTGGCTGAAAAGCTCCCTGCTCATCAGCATATGCGCCGTGGGCATTCTGCTTCCGCAATGCCTCTGGCTCGCGGACTTCGGCGGCAACCTTCTCGGGATCCACCTTTTCGGTCTGACCGGTTACATGTTCGACCGCCATCTGCCGCTTTTCACCCGCGGGCTTTCGCTTTTTCATGGCTGGTTGCCCTTGCTGCTCGTCTGGCTCCTGGTCCGCCTGGGCTACGACAAACGGGCTTTGTCTGCCTGGACCGGCCTGGCCGCAGCGTTGGTGCTCGTCTGCTACTTTTTTACTCCGCCCGCCGGCGCCCATCCGGCCAACCCCAACCTCCCAATCAACCTCAATTATCTTTACGGTTTCAACGATCAGCAGCCGCAACACTGGGTCAACCAAAACCTTTATGTCATCCTGTGGCTTGGCGTGCTGTGGCTCGTCGCCTTTCTCCCCACCCACCTGGCCTTGCGCAAAATCTTCGCCGCGCCGCGGCCAGCGGCCGGGGTGAAAGTCCCCATTCGATTTCTTTGATCATCCCAGCCTGCCCGCCAGGGTTGGATTCATAGATGTTTGGTAGGGTAACACCCCATAGCGCCGTTCCGCTCTCCGGTTTAGCTTCACAGCATGAATCATAAAACCCTCATCTAAAATTGAAGGTAATATATGTCACTGAACCACATTCGCAGATTGAAAGGAACATTATGTTAGGAACTATTCTATTGATTGTACTCATTCTTATGTTGCTCGGCGCACTCCCTACGTGGCCACACAGCCGGAGTTGGGGTTATTACCCGAGCGGCGGACTGGGCTTGCTTGTCGCTGTTCTGGTTGTCCTGCTTTTGCTGGGCAGAATTTAAACAGGATGGGCTGTGCTCAATCGGCAGCAAGGGTTGGCGGTTGAATGGATCGAATGCCGGGCGAGTCATCTAACCGGGCGGCGGCCCACGCAATTTGGACGAAGGACAAGTTTATGTTACGAAGCATTAAACAGTTGTACGGAGACAAACTCGGTGCGTCGGATGGCGAAATCGGCCATGTCAAGGATTTTTATTTTGACGATCAGAATTGGGCGGTGCGTTATCTGGTCGCGGACACGGGTTCCTGGTTGCCGGGGCGACAGGTGCTCATTTCTCCCCATGCCTTCGGCAGCCTCGATCAGACCGGAAAAGTCCTGGGCGTGAACCTGACCCGGAAACAGATTGAGAACAGCCCTGCGATCGAGTCGCACAAGCCGGTGTCGCGACAATACGAAGAGGAGTATTACCGATATTATGGCTGGCCCTACTACTGGCAGGGTGGCGGGTTGTGGGGCATGAGCGGCTTCCCGGTTCTGGAGCTGCCGCCCAAAGCTCTCCCGGGTGAGCCGGCCCCCGCGAGCGACCGGCACCCCGAATCTGCCGATGCGCATCTGCGAAGCGCACAAGCCGTCAACGGCTACCACCTCCAGGCGAGCGATGGAACGAGCGGCCACGTTTGTGATTTCATGATGGATGCCCAGAGTTGGGCGATTCGTCAATTGGTCATCAAAACCGGGCACCGGTTTTCCGGCAAGGAAGTGCAAATACCAACGCGAGCGGTTGACCAGATCAGTTGGGATGAATCCAAAGTGTTCGTGAACTTGACCAGGGCAGCCGTCGAGCAGAGTCCCTCACACCCTTTGTCTCCATTCAGTGCGATTGGTGTGGTAAAAAAGCCGCAGCTGTTCGATCACGCCTCATTTAAGCCGGAGCGCAAATGACCCATCTTGGCCGGCAAAGCCTACGGTGACTTTGTGAATAGAAAAGTTTTGTTGACCAGTGTGTGCCGTCCGATGGGGCCGCAATACGGCGATGCGCCGTCTGTCGGTTACGAACTTCTTTACCGCCAGGTCACGCGCGCGCAGGGGATTTTCAGTCCGCGCACGGTGAACGTGCATTTCTCGCTTGATTACATCGCCGAGAACCTGGACGCGCCGACGGTGGTGCTGCAATACCCCTCGCAGCGCGAGTTGATCCAGGAACTCAAGAAGGGCTACGACTACGTGGGCGTCTCGTTCATCATGGCGGTGATGCACAAGATGAAGGAGGCGGTCGCGTTGATCCGGAAATATGCGCCGGAGAGCAAGATTGTGCTGGGCGGCTACGGCACGGTGTTGAAGGACGAAGTGCTCAAGCCGTATGCGGATTTCATCTGCCGGGAAGAGGGCGTGGGCTATTTCCGCCGGCTGCTGGGCGAACCGGCAATTCCGATGCCGTACAAGCACCCGCTCATCGTGAGCTGGCTCAAGGTTTTCGGCTGGAAAGTTTCCGGCACGGGAAAGATTTTCGGCGGCCTGGGCTGCCCGAACGGCTGTGATTTCTGCTGCACCTCGCACTTCTTTTCGCGCAAACACATCAAGCTGCTGCCGACCGGGCGCGACATTTACAACGTGGTGGAGAGATATTTCGACCTCGATCCAAGCCTGGTCTTCCTGATCATCGACGAGGATTTTCTGCTCAACAAAAAGCGGGCGATGGAGTTCCGCGAGTGCGTTTTGCAGGGCGGTAAAAGGCCTTCCATCTTCGCCTTCTCGAGCGTCAAGGCCATCAGCCAGTACAAGGTGGAGGAAATACTGGAGATGGGCATTGACGGCTTCTGGATCGGCTACGAAGGGACGCGGTCGAACTACGCGAAGCAGCAAGGGCGGCCGATTGATGAAATCCTCAGGGAGTTTCGCGAGCACGGCATCACGGTGCTGACTTCGATGATCGTGGGATTTGATTATCAGACCCCGGAAATTGTGGCGCAGGAACTGGACGGGTTGATGAAGCTCAAACCGTCGCTGGCACAATTCCTCATCTACGGGCCGGTGCCGGGCACGCCGTTTTACGAGCGCATCATCAAAGAGAACCTGTTGCAGGACGTTTACACCAGCGACAAGGATTTGTTTTACCGGCGCGCGGATGGTTTTCGCACGATGATCAAACATCCGACGCTCTCACCTGCGCAGATCGAGGAGATCCAGCGCTGGTGTTTCGAGCAGGATTTTCAACGGCTCGGCCCGAGCATTTATCGCGTGCTCGAAACACGTTTTCTCGGCTATTTGAAACTCAAGGATTCGCCGAATCCGGTTTTGCGGCAGAAGGCGGAATACTTCGCCAGGGAATTGCGTTATGCGTATCCGGTTTTTCTGCCGGGCAGATTGCTTGGCCCGAACGCCGCCGTGCGGAAATGGATTGGCGCTCTGGAGCGCCGCATCCACGCTGAACTCGGACAACCGGCATTCGCGCAGCGATTCAAATCGGTGATGGCCGTGGGCGCAGCGCTGTGGACGGGAATCACCTTGAAGCTCGACCTTTTCCAGCATCCGAAATTGCAGCGGACGACGTATCGCGTGCCGGAAAAGAGCTGGAGCGCATTTGATTTGTGGGAAGGATTCCAGAAAAAGCATCCCATCCCGAACGTTTCCGTCCAGGTCGAATTACAGCACGCGAAGCAACAAGTCTGGATGCGGTTGGAAGGGGCGCTTTCGACAGCGGACGCGGAAGGATTGGGCCAGCGCCTCCGCGATTCTCTGGCCCGCAGCAAGAGCCGCCTCGTGCTGGACCTGAACAAGCTTCATTGGGACAAAGTGGGCGACTTGCGTCCCCTTTGGGAAAAGCTTGCGGCCTATCGCTCCCGCATTCGTCTCGTCCTGCCCAAGCTGGCCGCGGCGCATCCTGAGGTGATACTTCTCGCCAGCATGTTCAAGCATTACCAGGGCTGAGGAATTCAAGGTCGGTTCCCAAGTGCGGACCTGAACAATCCCTTAAACCCATCCGTAATAGCTTGCGGTGTTGCGCGGTTTCGGGCAGCGCGATCAAGGACCTGCTGGATGTGGACGTCCACTTGTCGGAGGAAGGACGGCACGACTCCGTAACCGTCGCTCTCGTAAGTCAGGATGGGCATGCCTTGCTGGAGGCTGAGCGGCTTGAGGATGGCCTCCGAGACGCGATAGGGCAGACAGTTGAACGGCCCGATGACGATGAGGCCGTCGTAACCCTCGCGGGCAGCCTCCAGACCCTTGCCTACTGTCGGAATAACCTCACCGTGGAGTGCGGGCGACACGTGTTCGGAGGCTGTCTTGAACAGCGCTGGAATCTTGTTGGGACCGGCCACCAGCAATCCCGTCTTGCGAAAAAGACCGCGGTAATAGGCTTGACATTTCCGCTCCGCTTCGTAGCTCAACCACTTCTGCAAGTACTGCTTTCCGTCCGGCTGAAAAACCCTCGTGCAGGCCTTGGCCAGGGCGCGGCCGCCCGGCTTCATTCCCCAACTTCGGGCGGCTCCGGCCACATCTTGATAAGCGGCACAAAGGACGAGGTCGCTCACGTCCACCGGTTTGAGGATGATGCCGCGTTTGGTATAAAGCTCAGCGATGCCTTCCATGAAAAACGGGCTGAAGCGCGTGAAAAAATCTCCAGTGACCGCAACTCGTGGGCAGTTAAATGGATCTCGCGTACGCGGCAGCGCTGCCAACCAGTCAATGAATCCGGGCAGTCCAGCATGGAATTGATCGAGCGAAGCCGTTGTGGTCGCGAATCGTTCCCATTGCTGCCTGAGTTGATCCGCGCTCCCATCGGCACCCACGACCCGAAGGACGTTCTGGATCTCCACAAGAATGTCCGCGACGGGTATCGCCGCCGACAAATCTCGCGTCAGCTCCGGCAAGTTGAATCCGCCACAGTCGTTTTCCTTCCGCAAATCGAACATGAAAACGTCGGACAACTGTTGCTCAGTGATGAATCGTTCGAAATACTCCATGTAGGAATCCACCACGCAGGGCGCGCCGCCGCGCACCATGAAGAAGCCGACGACCTCGCCGGGCCTGCGGCTTTCGAGCGCTTGCAGCAATTGTCCCACGCAGATCGGCAGCGGGAGACACTCGCGGCCCGAGGTGTGTTGGAGGCCGCGCTCGAGCTGGCTTCGGTCCAGCGGCATCACGCCGCCGGGGTGCAACCCCAGCCAGCGCGCCACCATGGCGAGCGCTTGCGCGTGCGTTTGCGAGAAGTTCGGGAACACGATTCGCACCCGCGGGTCGGTGAGCGCCACCACGTCGCCATCCGATCGAACGACCCGACCGCCGGTGGCGAGTCGGCAGGGAATGAACGATCGGGTGCGAGTGGCTTCTCCTGCCTGGTAATTCCGGACAATGTCGAGAAATGCTTCCAGCCGGGTCTGAACGCCGGCGTCGGCAGTGTGGGCGTCAATCTCAAGAATCAAGTACGGCTTCGAGCCTAACTCGGAGGCGAGCCTCGCGTGCGTGAACGCGTCAATGGTGCAACTGAAGTTGCTCACACAAAGCAGAAACAGGCTCGGATGCTGCCGGGCGAGGTCCACGGCATTCAGAATTTGGTTTGCGAAGTGCCACGCGGTCGGTCCTGCCCCCACCGGCGGGAGGCAGTCAGCCGGGATGACCGTGATGCCCATGCTGGACAGTTTCTTGCCCACCGATTGGGAAGCCTCCGGAGTGAACGCGTTGTAACTGCGGCCGGCGAGCAGGATGGCCGGTTTTCCTTCCGCCACGGCTTGATTCAAGGCCTGCTGCCCCAGTTTCCGGAGCGCGCTTTCCGCGTTTGTCTGGGCGCGCACGGCGGCTGCCCACGCCCTGTCGGCGAGCAAACGCGCCGTTCCCAATTCGCGGACGGCCGTCTCCACGAGCGCCGAACTGGCCGCGTAGCCGTTGGTAAAATCCAGCAGCGGAGACAGGAAACGGATTTTGGGAAACGCTTTCGACATGAAATAAGGTCCGGCCTGAGTGATCGGACAGAGGTAGGAATCCCGACAATCGTTGGGCTGCGGCATGCGCATCACGTGCGGGAGGAATACCAAATCCAGCCCGCGCTGTGCGAGGTCCAACACCGCGCCGTGCGCGATCTGCGCCGGGAAGCAGAAGCCGGAGTTCGACTTCAAATCGCCGCGCGGGTCCACACCGGACAATACTACCTCCATGCCCAGGCCGGAAAAAAAAGTCGCGTAGAGCGGGTGCAGCGAGTGCGTCGTCAGCGCCCGCGTAATGCCGATGCGCGGCCCGCGGCCGTTGGGGCTGTCATCCGCGCCACCAAAGAGCAACTCGGTTCGCTGTTCCACGAGATCGGCTGCGGTTGCGGTGCGGGCCTTTCGCTTCCACACATTCTCGTACAAGCTGCAACGGCCCCCGAACGGAAAGCGCCGGCCCGCCACCTCGAAACGGTCAATACTGCAATACATCTTGCAGGCCCGGCACGTGAACCGGCTGACGAGCTTCATCTCTGGTGCGGTCAGATTCAGGAGTTCCATCGCGGCGCCTGGAGCGCGGCCGTCCACGGTCACAGCCGGTTCGGTGTTTTTCGCCGCTGAGAGTGTTGACGGCTGCGCTGCGGATCGTTCGAGAGCCAGCAACGCAACACCGAGCGCTCCGAGCAACTCGGGATTGGGAGGAATCACGACCTGCCGGCCCACGCTGTGGGCGAAGGCGTATCCAACCGCGCGGTTCAAGGCAACACCGCCTTGCAGGAACACTTTCTTGCCCACGGGGCGTTGCGCTTTGACCTTGGTGAGATAATTGGCAGCAATGGCATAGACCAGCCCGGCCACGATGTTTTCGCGCGAGTGGCCCTCCTGCTGGGCCAGGCGGATGTCAGAATTGATGAACGCCGCGCACGTCGCCTTGAATTGGACGGGGGCAGGCGCCGCCAACGCGATTTCGGCGATGTCCGACACCGCGATGCCAAGATCGCCCCGAGCACTCTCTTCGAGAAAAGAACAGGTGCCTGCGGAACAGGCGTTGTTCATCGCGTAGTCAATCGGAACGCCATTGCGCAGGTAGATGTATTTCGAATCCTGGCCGCCAATCTCGAAAATCGTGTCCACGTCGGGGTCGAAGTAGCTCGCCCCGGCTGCATGAGCCGAGATTTCGTTGAAGACGTGTTCGGTGCCCAGGTAAGCGCCGACAAGCTCCCTCGCCGAGCCGGTGGTTCCGGCGAGGCGCACGCGCCGGTTGCCCACTTGATCCACCAGGGCCTGGAGGCATTCGCGCGCCGCCGCCACGGGATCGCCCCGCGTGCGCGTGTAATGCGAAGCCACCACGGCCGCGCGTCGCCGGGTCAAGCAGCACCGCCTTGGTCGTCGTTGAGCCCGCATCCACTCCCAGCACCAGCGGGCCATCGGAAGGCGGCTGCCGTGGCGGCGCGGCGATGACTTGCACGCGCCCGGTGTAGAGATGGAGCGGCGGGAGCTGACCGAGGCTCGGCTGGACCGAGATTTTCGGCGACTGGTAAAGCGGCTCGTCCCGTGTGAGCAAGGCGCTGCCCCAGGCCTCAAACCAGGGACTCTCCGGCAGCACCACGAACTCGGTGGCGGGGAGCTTCTCGCGCAGTGCGGCCAGCATCGCCGCGTTGCGGGTCACGCCGCCGATCAACAACACCCGCGGCAACTCACGCTGGCCTTTCTCCAACAGCGCAATCACTTTGTTGGCCATGCTGTCGTGCAGCGTGTGCAAAATGTCCTCCGGCGTGGCCTCGTTTCGGTTGAGCTTGTGCGTGATGTCCGATTTGCAGTGAACCGAGCAACGCGAAGCCAGCGGCACCACTTTGCCTGCGAACGAGCGCCGGATTGCTTCCTCGAGGCTGATCCCCATCCGGCTGAGCTGCTGCACAAAAAACTCCCCGCTTCCGGCGGCGCATTTATTGTGCGACAAAACGTTGATGATCCTTCCCTCCGTGAGAAGATAAACCAGAAACGACTCTCCTCCCAATGAAACCACGGCGTCAAGATGACCGTCCAGCTCTCTCAGCGCCCGCTGAATGGCGGCCACCTCGGAGAGGTGACCCAGATGACCGGACAAGCCGAAAAATTCGGCATCGGCGAACTCGGCACCGGTGAGACATTCTTCGAGCACTTCCAGCGGCCGGCCCAGATGCGGCATGACCTGGGCAATCCGGTCATTACCTCGCAATTTCACCACCTTCACCGTCAGGGCGCCAATGTTCACTCCCACGCAAGCCATCGCGTTTTCTTTTGGCAGCACCCGATCCTGACCGGAGTCGGCTTTGTTTCTGATAGGGCAACCTATGCCTACAAAGCCTCCCCGTCCAAGGCTGATTATAAGAAAGATTTGCTTCTCGCGGTACTCGCGACATTGGCTCTCAGGCCTCGTAACCTGAAATCGGCTGGCAATTGAGCACCCACGCCGCCGCTCCGCCGTCAGTCGGGCCGGCAGCCTGGCGCAATGATCAGCCGCGCGACGGTTGCGAAGTGGATGAAATCGCTTTTGAGGCCGCAGACTTCACAGAGACGCCGTGCGGGCAAGATGAATATTCCGACCTGTCTGGATCGATGACTCAGGCGAGATTCCCGCTCCCCGAACGGCGTTAGCCGCAGTCGAATGCCCCCGCGGGCAACGAATCCGCTGCAACTACTCAAAAAAATTGATTTCTAAAACCAAGGCCTGTAATTACCTTGCCTTTATTGGTGAAAATGAAATTTGGAGGCTAGGGTCGCAATCGAGCGCCTTTGGGGGCGAACGACACCGATATTATGCCTGATTCCATTGGGTATTCAAGCAGATTGTGTCACTATTGGAACTCCCGGTTTCCACTTGGTTTGTTAGCCATTTTGTAAGCCATTTTTCCAACGACGCCGACAAAATGAAAGATGCAGATGGCCCCCAGTTGTGGTATTGGCCCGGAATGAGAAGAAATTGCAAATCCATCACCACTTCACCGGAAATCATCACAAACATCGCCGATCTGTCAAAAATGAATTTTAACTTGCTGACAAAACTCGTGCCGTGGTTGGATGCCAATGAGAAGGCGCAACGAAAATTCAGGACCGCAGTTCTGATCCGGCTGTCGAAAATTGAAACGGTGCTGACGGAGGTTCAGGGCGCCCAGCTCGCCGATTTCTGGGCTCCGGAACGTGTTCCCGACGAGCAGCGAGCCAAGTATTTGCAGGAAGTTGAGGAGCGGGTTTCGAGGGAGACCGAACGGCTTGTGCTGAAAATGGTCAGGTATATCTATGGGGAAACCGAGATGCCAGAGAGACGCCACGACCGCAGGCGGAAATGGTGGGGCTGGGAGATTTGAGATTTACCATGACGACGGCGAACGTGGTGAGGGGTGTTTTCGGCGAGGCGCCAAAAACGGCAGGCGAGGCGCCTGCGTTCCCCGGCTGCCGGGACAATACGAAAAGTGCGAGCCGCACGGGCCAAGGAGGAAAAATTTTCGGTTGGATAGGCATTGTCCGGGTCGTGTGATAATGTGGGGGCATGTGCGGGCGATATACGGCGGTGAAGGATTTTGGCGAGCTGATCAAATTGGTCGGCGTCGTCATGGCGCGGGTGCCGTTCTTTGCGCCGCGTTACAATATCGCGCCGACGCCGCTGGGAAGCGATGCTGGCAGGCAGGAAAGAGCCTTGAAGGAAACAACCTTGACGCGGACCGACAACGACATACCTTGGGTATGAAACATACCAGATCCGGCTTATGTTTCCACCTGAACTGACGGCGTCAAGCAGTCGGATTTACAACGAATCAAATGAAAAAATGAAAAACAAAATTGCAATCGTGCTCATATTGGTGTTGGGCGTCCTCTCCGGCGCACGCGCCTTTGCCGGAATTGAGGTGATCGTGAAGCTGGCTCCGCCCCCCATCGTCGTCTTCGATCAGCCGGCCTGTCCGGGCGACGGCTACATTTGGACACCCGGCTATTATCAATATGGTGATTATGGTTACTATTGGGTGCCGGGCCAATGGGTGCTGCCGCCCAGTCCGGGACTCCTTTGGACACCCGGGTATTGGGGCTACGCCAGCGGCAAGTATGCCTGGCACGAGGGATATTGGGGCCCGAAAGTCGGATTCTACGGCGGCGTCAATTATGGCAACGGCTACCCCGGGTCGGGCTTCACTGGCGGACGCTGGGAGGGGAAAGTCTTCATGCATAACGCGGCCGTATCGAAGGTGGACCATGCTGTCGTGCATAATACCTATGTGGACCGCACCGTCGTTCAAGTGAACAAGGGTCCGAACCATGCGTTCAATGGCAAGGGCGGAATCAAGGCGCAACCCTCCGACACAGAAGTTGAGGCAGGCCGTGCAACGCATCAAGCCCCGACGACGGAACAGGTCTCACATGCGCAAGAGGCAAATCAGAACCACCTGGCAGCGCACGGAACTCCGCGCGAGTGACCGGGCTAACCGCCAAATTATTTTAAAGGATATTTTCGGTTGGACAGGCATTGTCCGGGGCGTGTGATAATGTGGGGGCATGTGCAGCCGAAAGAGGCAAAGACGTGGTTTGCGATTGGGCCGGGAAAATGAGTTGATGGTTGAGGGTTGATCCGTCTTCGCCAAAGCTTCCGTCTTCGCATTGCTTCAACGCGACATGCCGACGAGACAAGGAGTTGAGAGTTGAGGGTGAAAGGGAACATCGAACGTCCAACATCGAACTCCGATGAATCGCGAGCAGGCGCTGAACATCGAAATTAACCACGAAGGATGTGAACCACGCGAAAGGGGAGGACAGCGGAAACAGTGTCAAATGAGAGCTGACCTGTTTTTCTTTCTGACCCCTTTTGGGACTGGCCTCTTTTTGTTGTGATGAGCGCAAAATAAGTTGCGAATGTTCTTGCTGTCAGCCGGGAAAATTGGTTCACTCGTCACGTCTCCATCATTCCTGGTTTCAAGGGCGTGAGCCTCCAATTCTGGCGACCATTAACAACTCGGTGAAACTACGCCTCAAAAGAAAGAACAAATGATGAAACAAACACGAACGCAAAACATCAGTACCAAAACACAACCTGGGTCTGCGCAGGCGAACGGAGCCGCTGCGCTGCCATTTCGCCGGAGTCGGTTTTTCGCTGGAGGATTATTGCCGAAGGCCGGAGTTCTCGCCATGCTGCTGGGCTTTCCCCTCGGGGCGACTCTCCTTGCGGCTGGGGAACAACCGCAATACCGGTTCATTGCAATTACGGTGCCCGGCCCGTCGGAGGCTGTGGGCATCAATGACCTTGGGCTGGTCACCGGCGCCTACGTTGATCCGGTCACGGGTGGCTGGACAAGCTTCGTGCTCCAGCGCGGCAATCTGACCACGGGCATCGAGATTCCCGGCGCCACCGACACGATCCTCGGCCCCGCCAACATCTGGGGCGTGGAGGGCGGGAACTTTGGCAACGAGACCAATCAGCGGCCCGTGTTCCGCGACATTCGCCGCGGAACCTATGCTCCGCTGCCGGAGATTCCGGGTATGCCCTTCAACGAGGGCAACGGCATCAACGACTTTGGCCATGGCGTCGGCGTCGCTTACGCCAGCGGCGATATCAATACCGGCGGCAACGGCCTTGGCATGAATTGGTTCTGGAATGGCAGGGATTATTCCTTCTTCACCGTCCCCGGCTCGGAGGTCAATGGGGCGTCCGTCGGCGGCGTGAACGATTGGGACCAGATCAGCGGCTATTACGTTGACGACACGGGCAACCCGCACGGTTTCGTCAAAAGTGGCACGAACTACACGACGTTGGATGTGCCCGGAGCGGCCTATACCATAGGAGGCGCCATCAACAATCAGGGCGATGTCCCCGGACTTTATCTGGACGCCAGCGGCTATCATGGGTTCCTTTGGTCCCATGGCGAATACTTCACGGTCGATACGGACATCGCCGGCGCCAATGGAGTCGAGTGGATCGGCATCAATGACCAGGGAGACCTCGCCGGCTTTTTTGAGGACACCAACAACGTGTCACATGCGGTGATTGCCTTGCGCGTGGACCGAGAATAGGACCAGGCTGATAATGCAGTCCTGCGTGCTCAGTCTCGCGTCTGGCTGCGGCAGCTTTTCAGGCCATGGTTCCTGTGGAACAAAGCCACAGGGCCATGGCTCTTTCCAGCGTGCTCCCTCGGCCGGATACGTTTTACCGACATTTCGCATTGCGGCCCAGTCCTGTTTTGGTATGGAAAAGACATCGCCAAGATTTTTGCATTGCGCGCCTTCCAAGGCGTAGGTTGCCCGCGCGCTCCAACGAACGGATTCAACCGGAGTGTTTTTCAGTAATTCCCACTGCCATCGAGTGATGGGGGTGCGCAGGATATTGGCCCGAAAATCCACCGCAAGTTTTTGAGCCTTTGCATTGGCTGCATCAAACCCGGCTGGCATGGTGGGAGCGAGTTTGCGTCGAAGCGGGGTTAAATCAAATCCTCCAAGCCGGTCGATTGATTTTGGGCTGAAGCCTGTTTGATATGGTTTTGGAAAACAGATTTGAGTAATTGCATATTTGCGCGGTTACTGTGACATACGGGACAAACCAGGATGCCATTGTTCATGTCGGTGCGACCGCCAACGTTGTACTCCTCAATGTGATGGATAAGCCGCGACAATTCCCTCCAGCGTTGGCGCGGCGCAGGAATCAGATTTGGCTGGCTGGCACGGATTCAATTTGATTTGAGGCAAATGTTAATCATCCTTGCTTAACATGTGGTCACAATAGCCGCACAGGCTACCGTCGTTTAATTCACAGACTGGAATTTCATTACCACAACATGAGCAAGTGGTTTCGCAACTTTCCCCGCAGAGCACGCATTTGTTTTCGGCCACGACATAGCCATCCTCAAAGCAAAACGGACAGGTAATGGTGACGGGGTCGCCACCGTCTTTGTAGGAGTAATGATTGTCTGCGGCGAAATGCTCCATCAGCGCCCGTGGTGCATAATGATCAAACTTTTCTTCTTCACCGCATGAGCGACAACGAAGGTTTGCCTCTCGCTCTTTTTGTACTGGAAACAAAAGCGGTGAACCACATTCTGCACAAGTCAGGTCGGAAATCGCCTCCGCCAGCGAGTGTGATTCCCAATCGATTGCGGTGATTGCTTCCTGACAAGTTGATCGTTCTTTTTCGAGCACGTCCGACACTGTCAGCATTTTTTTCCAAGCTTCTTCGCCGAGCAAGTCCTGCGGATCATCATCCAATTCTTCCGTGATGAAATCGCGGATAATCAAAAAGGTGTTGGAAATCATAGAACGCATCGCGTCCTGGCTAACGTTCGTGAAATAGTGTTCTATCTCATTTCGCAGCCGATTTATTTCCTCAAAACGCTTCCAATCTGTCTTGACGGCCAGATTTCCAAACCGCTCCTGAATCTGTTTCACGTCAACCGTTTTCCGCCCGGCGCCAACTGAAATCACCTTACCCTCTGCATTTTTTATGAATTCGCTTTTTGCCATCAACAGGATGTCCCGGCTATCCGGTGGCGAGAGACGGCGCAATTTTTCTTTGAATAGCAACAAAATGCCAGCGTGCAAATTGCGAACTGCAGACAACATTCGCCCCTTTTGCAGTGCATCATAGTCTTGCATCGCTATGTGGATTGAAACGACGGCATTGTTCAGAAGTTTCATAACGGGTTGCGCGCTACGTTTTCGTAATTTGGAATGTAGGCGCGGAGCAGGGATTTGAACAGCTTGCCGTGGTTGGGGACTTTCAGGTGCAGCAACTCGTGGACGATGACGTATTCGCGGAACGCCGGCGGCTGCGTCAAAACCTCCATGCTGAATGACACCGTGCCGCGCGTGGAACAGGACGCCCACTTGCGCCGCATCCGCTGCAAGCGCAACTGGCGCGGACGAACGCGGATGCGTCCGGCCCAGTGCATGACATGAGACTTGAAAGCGACGACGGACGCCGGGCTGGGTGATTTGGATTTCATCGCGTGCGGACTTTGATGAGGCGGTCGGCAATCTCGACCATCTTTTTCCCCTGCACCACCGGCAGCAATACCTTGTAAAGTTCCGCCTTCAACTGCCGCATTTGCTCGGCGTTGGAATCGAAGTTCGGGAAGCGGTTGAACGGCACGGCGAGCAAGATCGCCAGCTTTTGGGGGTCCTTGTAAATGTGCCGCTTTAATTCCCAAAACAAGGTGAAGGTGGCATCGTCCAGCCCGCTGTCTTTCTTGGCCTGCGCCGCCTCAATGGATTCGTCGGCGAGCAGTTCCAATTGCTGCCGCGCCTGCTCGGTCGTGACCTGGCGCTCGTCAAACTGCTCGCGGATGGCCTCGGCGCGCTCGCCGATGGAAATCAGATAGGGCGCCACCGAGCCTTTTTCCTGGATGGTGGCCTCAATGCTTTTGACGAGATTGATGACCTTGTTGGTGTCGGACGACTGGCTTTTGCGGAGCGATTCCAGCATCTTCGCGTCAATGACGACCGCCTTGCTCAATTTATCGAGGCCGGCGTAAGACGATTCCTTGCGGATGAGATTTTCCGTCTTCTTCGCGACGTCGCCGAGAAAAGTAGTTTTCGCGCCGTATTGGTTGCGAACGACCTCGTAAAGCTCGGCAAGGCGGCGATAATCCTGCAAGAAGTCGCGCAGTTTTTCGTCGGGCGACAAGATTTCGTAGAGGTTTTCAAGCTCCTTGAAAAATTTGTAAAACGCCTCGCGCTTCTTTTTGTCCTCGAACGCATCCACGGCGCGCTCGACTGCCTTGTCGTCCATCTTGCCGGTGGCGAGCGCGAGGTAGGGCCGGGCCGGTCCAGCTATGCGCTGGAGGAAATCGGCAAACAGCACGTCGAGATTTTCCACCACGCCGGAAACTTCCTTGGAATCGAACCGCAGCGCCTTTTTCAGTTTGCCCAGGACGCCGACAAAATCCACGACGAGGCCGCACGGTTTTTCGCGCACGCCGCCGTCCTTGTTTTCCTGTTCATACGGTCGGTTGACGCGGGCGATGGCCTGCAACAGAACATGGTCGCGCATGGGCTTGTCCAGATACATGCAATAGAGAATCGGCGCGTCGTAACCGGTGAGCAATTTGTCCGTGACGATGAGGATTTGTGGTTCTTTGCCGGGCTTGGTGAATTGTTTGCGCGCGGTTTCCTCGGCGTCCTCGCTCAGTTGGTATTTGGCGACGATGGGGAACTTTTCCGAATCGTTGTGAACATGGATATACACCGGCGCGGAACATTCCGGCGGCAAGTGCTTGTCCAATTCCTTTTTGTAAAGCGCGCACGTCTCGCGATCCACGGCGACGAGAAACGCCTTGTAGCCGAGCGGCTGGACGTTTTTCTTGAAATGCTCGGCGACAAATTTAGCGACCGCCGGCACGCGCTTGTCGGATTTCAGGAAATTTCTCAATTTCACAGCACGGTCAAGCACGCGATTCAGGTCCTCGACATCGGTGATGGCCTCTTCATCTGTGATTTTCATGAACTCGCTTTCCAGGAGTTCTTCCGGCACACAAATTTCGTTCGGTGCGTGTGTGTAACGCAGTTTTAGCGTGGTCTTGTCCTCAATGGATTCGGAGATGGAATACTTGTCGAGGTAGCCTTGTTCATCCTCCTTGCCGAAGACTTTGAACGTGCCCTTGCCATATTGGGTGAGGTCAATGGGCGTGCCGGTGAAGCCGATGAGTGTGGCCTTGGGCAGCGCCGCCATAAGAAACGTGCCGAGGTCGCCGCCGGTGGAGCGGTGGGCCTCGTCAATCAGGCAATAGACATTGGTGCGGGTGGAGAGATTTTTGTCGGCGTCGTCAAACTTGTGAATCATGGTAACGATGAGGCCGCGAAAATCCGCCTTCAGCAGTTCAATGAGCCGCGCCTTGCTGTTGGCGTGTTCAATCTTGATATCCTTGGTTTCGAGTTCACCCAGCAAGCGGTCCACCCAGCCGACGAGTTGGCCCTCCAGTTCGTTGCGGTCAATGACGAGGATGACGGTGGCTTTGCCGAAAATATCCTGTCGCTCCAGGATGAGCCGGGCGGCGGTGATCATTGTGAACGTCTTGCCCGACCCCTGCGTGTGCCAGACGAGGCCGGTCTTTTTATTTTCATCGGCACAACGGCTCACGACTTTGACAGCGGCGCGCGTCTGGTGCTGGCGCAGAACGGTTTTTTGAAGCTCGTCGTCTTTGACGTAAAACAGAATCCACTCCTTGAGCATTTCCAGCACGCGGAGGGGCGCGAAGAAGGTTTTGACCTTTTCCTCGTAGTTCGATTTATCGAGGTGCTTCCACGGGAAAATGTTTTTGCGGTCGAGGTTCCACGTCACGCCGTAGAAAAATTCAAGGATCTGGGTGAAATCGAACACCTGCGGCAATGTCACCATTTCCGGCGTTTCTTTGTGATAGCGCCGGATTTGAATCAACGCCTCCTCCATCGCATTGTGTTTTTTGGCGCTCTTGCATTCCACAACGGCGACGGGGATGCCGTTGATCAGGAAAACATCATCCGCCCGGTTGGTGTGGCTGCCGTTGGTGTATTGCCATTCCTCGGTGACGTGGAAATCATTTTTGGCGGCATCCGTGAATTCAATGAGCTTTACGTTGCGCTGGCGTTTCTCGGCCTCGACAAAAACCGAGCGCTCGCCGCGCAGCCAGGCAAGGATTTCGGAATTGCCCTCGATGTTGTTCCGCACGGATTCGAGCCGGTGGATGACGTCGTCGGCCAGTTCTGGGGTGATGAATTCGGAATTTAGGGCTTGAAGCTTCCGTTTCAAGAGATCGTAGAAGAACAGGCCAGACTCACCGCGCCGGAGCGTGGTGGCCTGTTCCTGGGGCACGATGGACCAGCCGGCATCGCGGGCGTAGCGCGTGAGGGTGTGCTGGACGGTGACGGCTTCAGTTCCGAGATTGGCGGGCATACATCAAAATGGGATTGCGGGGTGGGGATTGCGGAATGCGAAAATCCAGTGGATTGACAAAAAGTTCCAAAAAATGAGGAAAATTGAGAATTACTTGTATATTATTTTGAGAAATTTCGTAAATAATTGAATATAAGCGCATTACACAATAAGAAAATAATTGAATATTTTCAGAAATAAACCGATTGTATGGGTGTTCTCTGCCAGCGGCAGTAGAACCAACAAAGGCTTCCGCGGAGCCAGCCTGGCGAATCCGCGGTTTTTCTTTTTCCTGATTCATTTCCATTTGGGTGAGGCTTTTATGAGTGCAAGCACTTTCGGGTCATCAATCACGAATGCGGTAACAATTTTTGCTCTATTGCCTCCGAGCAGTGAAATGACAACCACATAATTGCCGCTCACAACACAAACCCGCCGACCTGGCAGGTAGGTTTTCGTCTCGCTGTCATAACCTTGATAAAGGTCTGCGCCGGGATCTTCTAGTGCAGCTTTGATCCAGTCAATCCGCTCCGCCCGGCGAGTCGAAAAGGTGTCTTTGTTTCCGTCCCGGTTGCTGGATTCAAAAAATAAATGCAAAAAATCCCGCCTATCAAAACGAACCATGATGCCATCAAATGTCGGGATTGGGCCTGAGCAATATACCTGCTTGTAATACAGGCCACATTCCACTTCATCGGCAAAAGTTTTTAACGGAGGCATGGCCATAGTTCACCAGCCTCCTTGGGGATCAATGACGAACACGTTAAATTTCGTCTCGCCCTTGGCTGTCGCGGCAACGGGACGTTCGAGCTTGGCTTCGATAAATTCAACAAGCTGATGTTTCGCCGAGCCCGCGACGAGCGAACCATTCAGTTTAGCGGAAGCTGCGCCGACCAGAACATCCGCCAACTGAATCATCACGGACTCATCGGACCGGATAGCCTGCACCGAAGAGAGCGAGGCGGACAGGTTGGAACTGGCAACACACCTTTGTAACACTGCCAGCCGGCGCATGTCCCGGTTGCGTTTGTAATCGCAAAAGATGGCGTATTCGTTGAAATCAAGAATCCAGTGGTGGAGCAACTGATAATAAAATTTATAGAAGCCTAGTTCCTGATCATCCAGGTGATATTTAAGCAGGTCCACCTTCGTGCGGTCCACGGCGATGCAGCGAAAACGCAACCGGTCACCTTCGCTAAAAAACAAACTGATGAGTTCGTCGTAAAACTTCAGACGCGAAGGGGAAACCTTTTGCCATTTGAACTCGCCGCCGACCTTGTGCCGGTCCCGCAGCCTATGAATCTCCGCTTTGAGCCTGTCGCGGTCTTCGCGATGAGACCACAAACTCCCAATGACCAAAAATGTAGCTGGGGGGGCTTTGGAACAGAACAAATCCGGACGGGATTCATCACAGTAAACGTCAAATTTCATAATGATGGCTCACTTTCTCATTTGCCGGCCAAGTTTTCGACCTCACTGGTGTCAATGTCGAGTTTGTCCACGCGGATTTGGGCGGTCATCAGTTGGTGGAGCATGGTCTGGAACAAATCTGACAGCGCGGCGCGCTTGCGCTCGTGAACGGAAATTTTCCGGTCAATGGTTTGCAGGATGGCGGCAATTTCTTTTTGCTCGGCGATTGCAGGGATGGGAATAAGTGTCCGCTTAACCGCGCCGACGTTAAGGTGCTGTTGAGCGAGGCCGGTGCTTGAACGCAATGCCTGGCTACAGCCGGATTCGGAATTGAAAAAGCGGCTGAGAAACGCACTTAGGACGATGTTCTGTTTGGGCCTGACAATCACCAAATCAATGCAGTTTGCCCCGTTGTATTCAGGCGGGACAACACAAGACGTGCCGGGGTAGCCGGTGCGAACAACCAGCACGTCATCGGTGCGCAATTTTGATTTCGATAGGATCGTATCGTTTGCCTTCTTTGAAATGAAAACAATCTTGTTCGTGTCCAACCTGTCCTCACGGATATTCAATGAACGAAACGCGGGCACAGCATTATCCACATAATGGCTCGCCGGCTTCACGACGATCCCGACGGTAATCATTTCGCAGATTGAGTCGCATTCGACAATGCGCCAGCTTTTGGGAATTAGGCCGATTTCCGTCTCTCTCTGGCGCTCGTTACGGAGACCGAGGGTGAAAAGTTGGCGCATGGCGGACTGCTTCAACTCGCGGGCGTTGGCGCTCAGCTTGGCTTCAACTTCGATGGCGCGCTGAATTGTCCAGAGCACCGCCGCAATTTTTTCCTGCTCTGGCGACAGCGGCAGTGCAATGATCTGATTGAGCACGTCCTTGTCGTTAACTGCTGGATAGCTTGCACCTGATTGAAATTTGGCAACCTCTTCGTTGAAAAACTCAGTTTGCAGCGCGTAGTAGAGAAAACGCGGGACAGCTTCCTGCCGATTCGCCCGCACGATGCAAAAAGCAGTCGAGGCAATCTGGTTATCATACTGTTTCTCAACAAAAGCGATGCGCCGAAGTGTGGGGCGGACAGTGGCAAAAATTGCATCGCCAGTTTGAATAATTTTCCGGGCGCGGCTCGGCGCCTGCGCCGCTTTTACCTTTTGCGGCGCTTGGATAGCAAGACTTTCACGCGAAACGGCAGAAACATCTACATACCAAAATTCATCGCGTGGTTCGCGAAGTGGATTCCAGATGCGAGTCGGTTCACAAACCGAGCGCAAAGCGACCTGTCTCCAGCCTTTGGGTATTTGCGTTTCCATATTTTACAGGTCAAGTTTCTTGAGCAGCTTTTCCAACTCGCCATTGATGGCCGTTTCTTCTTTGGCTAGTTCTCTAACTTCACGAACAATCTCCGGCAAGAGGCGGGTCGCGCCTAAAGCTGCGGTGATTACATATCGGGATGGCGAAAGATTGAAATCACCCTTGGCGACTGCGGCGGTGGTAATGACTTTCACGAAACCGTCCACATCTTTGCCGTCGTTGAAGGCGTCGGCGATTTTGCGAATGTTTTCGTCCGGGATGTAGTTCTTAGGCTGGCCTTTTTTGAACTCGGCGCTGGCGTTGACCAATGTGATGCGGCCTTTGCGGTCCTTGGGCTTTTGCTTGCGCAGCACAATGATGATGCCGGCGGCGGTGGTGTTATAGAAAAGGTTGTCCGGCAACAAAATCACGCCATCAACGAGGTCATGTTCCACAAACCATTTGCGGATGTTGCGCTCCTTGTCTTCGTTCTTGCTGCCGCTGCCGCGCGTGACGGCGCCGGTATCCAGCACCACGGCGGCGCGGCCGTTGTCCTTCAAAATCGAAACAGTATGCTGCAACCAGGCCCAATCACCTTTGCCACTGGTATTGCCGCCATGGGATTCAAAGCGGTCAAACGGGTCGTTCTCGAACGTCTTTTCATCAAACGGCTGGTTCCACATGGGATTGGCCACGGCGATGTCGAATTTTTTGAGGCTGGTATCGTTTTCGCGGAATTTTGGGTTGGTCATGGAGTTGCCGCGCACGATTTCGCCTTCCATGTCGTGAATGACCATATTCATACGGCCAATGGCGTAGCTGGAACCGGTGAGTTCCTGGCCGTAGAGTTTGAGCGGGCTGGAGACCTTGCGGTCGCGCTGAACAAGTGCGAGTTCGCACTTGATGAGCAAGCCCGCCGAGCCGCACGCGAAATCGCAGACTTCCTCACCCTGCCGGGGGCGGACGATGTAGGCCATGATCCAGCCGACTTCCTGCGGCGTGAAAAATTCGCCGGCGCTCTGGCCCTGGCTCTCGGCGAATTTGCGGAGCAGGTATTCGTAGGCGCGGCCCAAGAAATCCGGTTCAACATCGCGCAAGCCGAGACGGTAGCGCGAGTCGGACAGGGTTTCGATGACACCGGACAGCGCCTGGTCGCTGATTTCGCGTTCGCCGTGCGGGGTCGCGTTGTAATCAATGATGTCAATGACGCCGGAAAGTTTATCGGTATTGGCCTTTGCGATGGCGCGGACGGTCATGGTGAGTTGTTCGCCCAGGGTCTTGGGCGTTTTGTCCTTGGGCCATTTGAATTGCTCGCGGCGACTGACGACGGGCCAGCGACATTCCGGCGGGAGATAGAAGCGGACGAGTGAATGGTCGGCCTCCAATACGGTGGTGGCGGTCTCGATGTCGCCGTAGGTTTCAGCCAACCGTTTGACCTCGTCATCAAAAACGTCCGAGAGCCGTTTGATGAAAACCAGCGGCAGCATATAATCCTTAAACTTGGGAGCGTCCTTTTCCCCGCGAATGGAACAGGCGCAATCCCAAAGCATCTGTTCCATGGACTTGGTGCTCAAAACGGCGCTGCGGGCGGTGCCGCGTTTGCGGCGGCGGGGCTGTTGTCCATCGGCGTCGTCGGCCTCGCCAGCGTCACGAGCAACTAGCGGCTCGGCCCCGGCTTCCTCAAGAAGTCTGCTGATGCCATCACGCGCCGCGCCCTGCGGCGTGGCCTTGTCGTTCTCCCACCGATTGACGGTGGCGAAGGAGACATTGAGGCGGGCGGCGACCTCCTCCTGACTCAATTTGAGTTTTGAACGGACTTCGCGCAGGACAGAACCAAGGTTTTCAGAGTACATGAATGACATATATGCTATAACATAATGCATTTCGACGTACCTGTCAACACTCATTTTCCATCAAAATAAATGGGAAAATACAAAAACTTGGAACCAGAAGGCGCAAACTTGGAATTAACCGCCAAGGCGCCGAGGGGAATGGCAGAAGACGGAAATGGGACGACGAGACCACGGACAACGGGGCGGAAACGCAAAGGCTGAAATTCTGAAAGCTGAAACGCTGAAATAGGATGGGAGACCATAGACGACGGGACGACAGGACAAGAACGCAAAGCTGAAATTCTGAAAGCAGAAATCGGAAAGAAGGAAATTAACAAAAGTGAAAACTCTTGGCGGCGAACGAAAGATGTCAAATCATCCGTTTAGCGGTGTGGAGCGAAAGTACCAAGTCTGGTGGTGTCAGGATAATCAGGCCGGAAATCCCACTTGGAACTGCGCTTAAACCATCCACATGACCATGGTATAATGCGCCTGGCTCATTTCCCCAAAAAAACATATGAACACCATGGAATCTTTCATGAGCCGGCTGTCTGCGCCAGGGTTTGCGCCAGAACGCGCACGCCCCGTTCAATCTGTTCCGGAGAGGAAAATTCATCCGGCCGGTGGCTGACGCCGCCGCGGCAGGGAATGAAAATCATCACGCTCGGACAGACCTGTGCCATGAACAGCGTGTCGTGATACGCGCGGCTGATCATTTTCTTGTGCGACACGCCCAGTTGCCGGCAAACGCCGGTAACCATTTCTACGAGTGACCTGTCGCAAATGGCGGGAGGATCCACATTGAGCCGGTCGGTCTGCAAAACCACGCGGCGACGCTCACAGATTTCCGCCGCGGCAGTTTCAATCTGCGCCAGGGCCGCATCGCGCGTCGCCACTTTGGTGTCGCGAACGTCAATCTCCAGCAGCGCGCGGCACGGCACACTGTTCACGGCGCCGGGTTCGATGCGGAAAACCCCGGTCGTGCCCACGGTGTCCGGACTGCCGCTGCCGGTCACGGCCCGTTCCACGGCCAGCGCGATTTCCGCCCCGGCCAGCCCTGCGTCGCGGCGCTCGGGCATCAACACCGCGCCTGCGTGTCCGCCCTCGCCCGTCAACCGCATCCGCAGCGTGCTCGGCGCGGCGATTTTTTCCACAATGCCGATGGCCGCGTTTTCCCGTTCCAGAATAGGTCCCTGTTCGATGTGCAATTCCAGAAAGGCTGCGTAACAATCCCTCGGCAAACGGACGGAATCCAATGAACCGGTGTATCCGGCGCCCTGACGCCATTCGTCCAGGCCTTTCCCGTCACGGTCCTGCAACGTTGCCGCCTCTTCCGGTGACAGCACTCCGGATAACAGCCGGCTGCCGACGCAACCGATGCCAAAACGCGTTGGCTCTTCCGCGGTGAAAACAATCAGTTCGATGGCCCGCTGCGGCCGGTGACCGGTTTTCTTCAGCGCGCGAATGGCTTCGATGGCCCCAAGCACGCCGACCACGCCGTCGTATCTCCCGGCGTTCGGAATGGCGTCAATGTGCGAACCGGTGGCAACCGGGGCCAGGTTTCCGTTGGTGCCGTCCCGGCGCGCGAAAATATTTCCGACTGCGTCCGCGCGAAAAGCCAGGCCCGCTTCGCGACAGAGCTTTTTCAGGAACTCGCGCCCGCGGAGATCGGCTTCCGAAAACAACACGCGAGTGACGACTGGCGGCTCAGCTTCGGTAATCAAGGCGAGTTCGTCGATCTCGCGCTGCAATCTTTGAATGTCAACCTTGATGGAATTCATCCGGAAAAACTCCAAGCACCAACATCCAAGCTCCAGAGAAACCTCAAGTTCCAAACATCAAACCGGCATCGCGCAAAAATTTTGGAGCTTGATACTTGGAGCTTCTCTGGATATTGGAGCTTGGAATTTGAGGCTTTCATCTCACATCGGTGCGCGGTTCACATTTTTGTAATAAATGTAGCTCGCGGGCGTTTTGCCCATGGCCACAAACCATTGCGGGCAATACGGCGCCATCCAGATGACATCGCCCGCCTGCACCGGATGCCAGTCCGCGTCCAGCCGGTAAATTCCCTGTCCGCGCAACATCTGCAGGCCGTGTTCCATGACGTGGGTCTCGACGAACGGCAAGGTCGCCCCCGGTTGATAGGTAAAAATGTTCACCGCCAGGTCGAACTCCGGCTTGTCCGGCAACAGCACCTGCAAACGGGCGCCTGCATTGCCCAGGAATGGTTTGGCGGCGACTTTGCTTTCGTGACCGACGATGACGCCCGGCCGTTTCGCGCCGGCCAGAGGCTCGAATCTTTTCTGGAAAATCAGCAATTGGGTTCCTTTTCCAGCTCCATTGAATTGAAAATCCGTTTGCGGCGGCAGATAGAGGTAGCTGCCTGCGGTCAGCGTCTGTTTTTCGCCGGCGACCTTTGCCGCGCATCTGCCAGCCACGAGATATACGAAATATTCGATGCTCCCCGTGTTGCCGCGGCCTTCGCCATCGGCTTCGAATGTGACGAGCCACTGGGAAAAGTTCGCGCCCATGGCCGGTGAAATTTGCACGATGCAAACCGCGTTGGTCCAGCCGGGCAAAGCGCTGGGCACAAAGCCCGAGGGCGTGCGGAGCGCGTAACGTTCCCTGACGACATCACGGCTGAATCCAAACAGGTCGTTCATGACGCAGGTTTTACCAGACGGCCGGCGGGTTTGGCCACAAATTTGTCGTCCAGGAAAATGGTCTGGCCGCGTAAATGAAGGTCAAACTCACGCATAATCCTCGGCCAGCCGCCGCAGAAAATCGTTCATCACTTCAAAAGCCACGCGCACATCCGGGCCGCTCACCGACTCATCCGGATGATGGCTCACGCCGCCTTTGCAGCGGACGAACAGCATCGCCGCCGGGGTGATTTGGGCTATCACGGCGGCATCGTGTCCCGCGCCGCTGGGCAGGGCAGCCACTTCGCGCTGATGCTTTTTTACGGCACGCTTCAGGCGGCCGGAAAGTTGCGGCGAACACGGGACGGAAGCCGTTTGTTGAACAGCCTGCCAGACCACTTTCATTTTGTGCACTTCGGCGGCGCGCCATGCGAGTTTCTGCAGCGCCGCACAACTGGCGAGCCGGACGGAATCCTTCCGGTGCCGCACGTCGAGCGTCAGCGTGGCCGTGCCGGGAATCACATTGCTCGCGCCGGGTTCGACGCGAATCTGGCCGACGGTGGCGACGAGTCCGTTCGTTTTGCGGGCAAAGTTTTCCATGGCCACAATGAACTGCGCCGCCGCGCACAACGCATCCTGTCGCAGGTCCATTGGCACCGTGCCGGCGTGGCCGGCGCGGCCGGTGAACGAGATTATGAAACGCGATTGCCCGGCTGTGGCGGTCACGACGCCGACCGCGAGATCTTTTTGTTCCAACACCGGTCCTTGTTCGATGTGTACCTCGACGTAGCCCAGCAGCCGTCCGGGATTGAGCCGCGATTGTTTCACCCGCGCCGGGTTGCCGCCGAACCGGCGCATCGCCGCTTGCATTGAAATTCCATCCGCATCCTTGCGGTCCAAATCCTTTTCCACGAACGACCCCGCCAGCACGCGGCTGCCGAGACAGGCGGTCTGGTAGCGCACGCCCTCTTCGTCGGCGAAGCCGATCACTTCGATGGCAAAGGGCAGCCGGATTTTGCCCCGGTGCAACTGTTCGACGCAGGCAATGGCGAGCACCACACCCAGCGGGCCGTCGAATTTTCCCGCCTGGCGGACGGTGTCGAGATGAGAGCCGAGCAAAAGAATTTTCGCTCCCGGTCTTTGGCCGGCGTAATGGCCGATCAGATTTCCAATCACGTCCGTGCGCGTTTTCATCCCCGCCTCGCGCATCCACGTCCCAACGAGTTTGTTGGCCCGGCGCATGGCCGGCGACGCGAATGTGCGGGTGAGCCGGCCGGGTTCGTCGGTGATGCGGGCAAGATCATCGCAACGCCGCACGATGAGTCTGGCCAGGTTGGCGCTCATGCGGAAAAGCTCCAAATTCCAACCTCCAATATCCAGAGAAGCGCCAAGCTCAAAACTCCAATTCGCCGGGCGCACGTTCTCTTTGGCGCTTGGTGCTTGAAGTTTCTCTGGAGCTTGGATGTTGGTGCTTGGAGCTTCATGTCAGCTTCCACGGTACGTCGAATACGCCCAGGGCGAACACAACAGAGGAACATGATAACCTGTCCCCACGTCAGCAATGCCAAAGCGCACCGGGACCTTGTCGAGGAAACGGGTTTTCGGCAGCGGAGTCCCCTTGGCCACAAAGTAATCGCCGACAAAAAAGATGATTTCATATTGTCCGGGCCTGATTTCGTCGGCGCTCAACAACGGTTGGTCGGTCCGGCCATCCGCGTTGGTTTTGGCAGTCGTGACGAGCGTGCGGTCGTCGCCGTCGAGCGACCACAGTTCGATCTTCATCCCCTGTGCCGGGCAGCCATGGGCGGTGTCCAGGACGTGAGTGCTGAGTTTGGCGGGCATGTCAGTGGGAAATTAAATCGTTCAGGCGCAGTTCGGCAATCCTGAAAATTTCCTGCAAGGCGGTTTGAATCTCCTGCTGCGGGGAATTCGGCAGTCGTGCGCGGAAGCCGTTCAAGATGGTCTCTGTCCGGTTGAGCCGGGCGCAGATCACAAATGGGAAACCGAACTTTTTGCGGTACGCGGCGTTGCTTTTCCGAAACAGCTCGGTTTCCTTCGGTGTCAGCCGGTCCAGACCGGCGCCGGCCTGTTCGCGGGCGGACTCGACCGTCAGCGCGCCGGCCGACGCGAGCCGTCCCGCCAGGTCCGGATGCGAACGGATGAGGGCGAGTTGTTTTTCCGCGCCGGCGCAGGTCACGGTTTCACAAAGGGCGGCGTGGAGCGCCTCGCGGCTGGCAAACGGCCGCTTCAGCCACACGGCTTCGGCAATCCAAGGGGACTGTTCGAATACGGGGCCGATGACACGGACGAATTCGTCGCGGGAGAGCGAATTGATTTCAGTAACGGTGCGCAAGCTCATTTTGTTTCACGCGAACAGGATGGCCTTTTTGTTCGCGGCGCGCGATTGCTGATTTTTGCCGGGGGTTGCGCATGATTCTCCTTCCGCCGGCAGCCTGGCCTATCCGACCGCGGACCGAAATAAAATAAATCAGGCCGGTGCGTCTTCCCTGCTCCACGCCGGGCGGATGCGGATTTTCTGCCGGAAATCTTGGACGAATCGTTCGGCGCGCTCTATGTTTCGGGCCGTGAAATTGATCGAGTCCCACTACGGCAAGGCGCGGGTGCGCGTGTTGAAGGTTTTCCGCAACGGCCTGCGGCATTCGGCCAAGGAACTCGACGTGCAGGTCATGCTGCAAGGCCGCTTCGACGCGTCCTTCACCAAAGCTGACAACCGGCTCGTCGTGGCGACCGACTCGATGAAAAACACGGTCAACGTTTTCGCCAAAAAGAAACTAGGCGCGGAAACGGAGGAATTCGGTCTGGCGCTGGGGGAACATTTTCTCAAAACCTACCGGCATGTCAGCCGGGTCGAGGTCGGCCTGACGGAACATTGCTGGGCGAGGATTCCGGTCGGGGGAAAACCGCATCCCCATTCGTTCAGCGAAAAGGGGGCGGCCAGACCGTTCGCGAAAATCACCTGCACGCGCAAGGGCAATCTGATTGAGTCCGGCATCACGGACCTGTTCATCCTGAAAACAACACGCTCGGGATTTGAAAACTTCCTGCGCGACGAATTCACCACGCTGCCGGAGACGAACGACCGGATTTTGGCGACCAAACTGGCGGCGGTGTGGACGTACCGGAGGAAACCCGGCAGTTATTCCCGGACGAACGGAAAAATCCTCGAGGCAATGCTGGCGGTGTTTGCGAAAAATTACAGTCCGTCGGTGCAGGTAACGTTGTTCCAGATGGGCGAGGCGGCTTTGAAAACCGCGCCGGAGATTTCCAAGGTTCACATCGCGATGCCGAACAAGCATTGCCTGCTCATCAATCTCAAACCATTCGGCCTCGAAAATAAAAACGAATTGTTCGTCCCGACCGACGAGCCGCACGGGCAAATTGAAGGAACAGTGGCAAGGTGAAGCTCCCAACCAAAACACCAAGCACCAACATCCAAGCTCCAGAGAAACTTCAAACAACAAGCTTCAAACCCGCCGCGGGCAGTTTGTATTGGATGTTGAAGTTTGGAGCTTCTCTGGATGTTGGAGCTTGGAATTTGGAGCTTTGATCCGGTTCTTCTTTGGCGCCTGGCGTTTTTCTCTCACTTTTTCAAAATTTCGCGCAGCGCCGCCAGAACCGCATCCACGTTTTCCTTCCGGGACGTTTCGCCCATCAGCCCGATGCGCCAGATCCTGCCTTTGAGCGGGCCGAGGCCGGCGCCGATTTCGATGTTGTAGCCGGCCAGCAATTGCTTGCGCACGGCCGCCTCGTCCACTCCCTCGGGCACGCCAACGGCGTTGAGCTGCCAGAGTTGATGACCGGCTTGCGACACGATTTTCATGTCCATGACTTCCAGGCCGCGTCGCAGCGCCAGATGATTTTCCTCGTGCCGGCGCCACCGGTTTTCCAGGCCTTCCGCCAGCACCAGACGCAGGGCTTCGTGCAACGCGTAATTCATACTGACCGGCGCGGTGTGGTGATACACCCGCTCCTGTCCCCAATACGACGACAGCAAATTCACATCGAGATACCAGCTTTGGACCTTCGTTTTGCGCCGGGTGGCGAACTCCAGCGCGCGCGGACTCAACGAGACCGGGGACAAACCGGGGGGACAGCTCAGGCATTTTTGGGTGCCGCTGTAAACGGCGTCCACGGCCCAATCGTCAACCCGCACGGGGCAGCCGCCAAGCGACGTGACCGTGTCGAGCAGGAACAACGCGCCCGCCTGGTGCGCGAGCCGGGAAATCTCCTCCACTGGCGTCAGCGCGCCGGTGGAAGTTTCGGCGTGAACGATGGCGACGAATTTCGGACGGGGAACCTTTTCCAGGGCGGCGGCGATTTGTTTCACCTCGATGATGCTGCCCCACGGGGCTTCGACCCGGATGACTCGGGCGCCACAGCGTTCCGCCACATCGCACATCCGCGTGCCGAACACGCCGTTGACGCCGATGATGACTTCGTCCCCGGGTTCAATCAAATTGACGAAACAAAATTCCATGCCGGCGCTGCCGGTCCCACTGACGGGAAAGGTCATTTCATTTTGAGTGAGGAAAACCTGCCGCAACATGGACTTGACCTCCTCCATCAGGTTCACGAACGCCGGGTCGAGGTGGCCAACGACCGGTCGCGACATCGCTTGCAAAACGGAAGGCGCGACATTGCTCGG
>Ga0181523_10000612_pt1 | contig 40541 bp, 30 predicted proteins | sample PEATcosm2014_Bin_43_FD_119752 | JGI IMG/M metagenome (GOLD analysis project Ga0181523, IMG submission 119752) | Peatland microbial communities from MTU Mesocosm Facility, Houghton, MI, USA - PEATcosm2014_Bin05_30_metaG | ecosystem: Environmental > Terrestrial > Soil > Wetlands > Peat | place... | reverse complement strand
TGCCCCGTCGGCGTGGCCACGCAGGACCCGCGCCTGCGCGAGCGGTTCACCGGCGAACCCGAACACGTCGTGAATTTCATGCGGTTTGTGGCGCAGGAGCTTCGCGAAATCATGGCCAGGCTCGGTTTTCGCACGCTCAACGAAATGATTGGCCGCACGGACAAACTCGTGCCGTGGAAGGCCATCGAGCATTGGAAGGCCAAGGGACTCGATTTCACGAACATTTTGTATCAACCCGAGGCCGGGCCTGAAGTCGGGCGTTACCGCCAGATAGACCAGGACCACGGTTTGGAACAGTCGCTCGACGTGACGCGGCTGCTTGACATTTGCGAACCGGCCATCGAACGCGGCGAGCGCGTCCATGCCGATTTGCCCATCCGCAACGTGCACCGCGTCGTCGGCACCATTACCGGCAGTGAAATCACTAAGAAATGGGGGCCGAGCGGCCTGCCCGAGGACACGATTCACCTCAAGTTCACCGGCAGCGCGGGCCAGAGCTTCGGCGCGTTTGTGCCCAAGGGCATGACGCTCGAACTCGAAGGCGACGCGAACGATTATTTCGGCAAAGGTTTGAGCGGCGGCAAAATCATTCTTTATCCGCCGAAAGGTTCCACATTCGCGCCGGAGGAAAACATCATCACCGGCAATGTCGCGTTTTACGGCGCGACCAGCGGCGAAGCCTACCTCCGCGGCATGGCCGGCGAACGTTTTTGCGTGCGCAACAGCGGCGTGAACGCCGTGGTGGAAGCCGTCGGCGACCACGGTTGCGAATACATGACCGGCGGGTGCGTGGTGGTGCTGGGCAAGTCCGGCCGCAATTTTGCGGCGGGCATGTCGGGCGGCATCGCTTACGTGCTCGACGAGGCCGGTGATTTCGCCACGCGCGTCAATCGGCAGATGGTCGAGCTGGAAAAACTCGCCGACGCCGACGAAATCGAACAGGTCTGGAAAATGATTCAGCGGCATCAAACTTATACGAAGAGCGAGCGTGCGGCGCGCGTACTGGCGGATTGGAAAGGCATGGTCCGCAAATTCGTCAAGGTGATGCCGAAGGATTACCAGCGGGTGTTGCAGTCCATGAAAAAGGTGCAGTCGCAGGGCTTGAGCGGCGAGCAGGCCATCATGGCCGCGTTCGAGGAAAACGTCCGCGACGTGGCGCGCGTCGGCGGCGGGTGAACAAAAAATCCTAAACTCTAAATCCTAATGACTAAAGAAATCCGAATATCGAATGTCGAATGCCGGTGTGCGTGTGGTTGGTTATCACCCGACCGCTTGCCTTTTTCGGATTTCGGGCTTCGGACTTATTTATGGTTTAGGGCTTAGTAATTCGGGCTTGGAATGTTTCGGCACGATGTGAAAATTGGTTTCTGACAATCATGGGCAAACCCACAGGATTCATCGAATATCTGCGCGAACTGCCGCTGGATCGTTCGGCCACCGAACGCATCCGCGACTGGAACGAATTCCATTTCCACATGGAGGAGGCCAGGCTCCGCCAGCAGGGGGCGCGCTGCATGGATTGCGGCATCCCGTTCTGCCACACCGGCACCCTCCTCAGCGGCATGGCCAGCGGTTGCCCGATTCATAATCTGATTCCCGAATGGAACGATCTGGTTTATCGCGGCCTCTGGAAGGAAGCGCTCGAACGGCTGCACAAGACGAACAATTTCCCCGATTTCACCGGCCGCGTCTGCCCGGCGCCCTGCGAAGGTTCGTGCGTCCTCGGCATCAACGCCCCGCCCGTCACCATCAAGAACATCGAGAACGCCATCGCCGAAAAAGGCTGGGACGAAGGCTGGATCGTCCCCGAACCGCCGAAAAAGCGTACCGGCAAAAGAGTGGCCGTCGTCGGCTCCGGCCCGGCGGGTCTGTGCGCGGCGGCGCAATTGAACAAGGCCGGCCACACCGTCACGGTTTTTGAACGCGACGACCGGCCAGGCGGATTGCTGATGTACGGCATCCCGAACATGAAGCTCGACAAGGAGCAGGTCGTGCTGCGCCGCATCAAACAGATGGAAGCCGAAGGCATCCAGTTTGTCTGCAACACCGAAGTGGCACGGGCGTCCCGCCCGTGCGATGATCAGCAGAAGGAAAATGCAACTTACGGGGAAGATGCCCGTGCCACTAAAAATTATCCCGCCGAAAATTTGCTCAAGGAATTTGACGCAGTGATTCTGGCGACCGGCGCGACCAAACCGCGCGACCTGCCGATTGAAGGCCGGAACCTCAAAGGCGTCCATTTTGCGATGGATTTTCTGACGGCCAACACCCGCGCCTTGCTGGATCGGCACAAAAACGGTGATTTCATTTCTGCCGAAGGCAAGGACGTCATCGTCATCGGCGGTGGCGACACCGGGACGGATTGCGTGGGCACGTCGCTGCGCCAGGGTTGCCGGAGCCTGGTTCAGGTGGAGATTCTGCCCAAACCGCCGGCGGAGCGCGCTAAAGACAATCCGTGGCCGGAGTGGCCAAAGATTTACCTCATGGATTACGGCCAACAGGAAGCCGCCGCGAAATTCGGCGCCGATCCGCGCGTTTATCTCACCACTGTCAAAAAATTCGTCGGTGACAGCAATGGTCAGGTACAGGAAGCGCTCACGGTCCAGATTCAATGGGACCGGAACGAGAAGGGCCAGTTTGTGCCGAAGGAAATTCCCGGTTCGGAAAAAGTCCTGCCGGCCCAGCTCGTCCCGCTGGCGATGGGTTTTCTCGGACCGGAACAGCCGCTGCTCGACGCCCTCAAGCTCGAGCGCGACCCGCGCACCAACGTGAAGGCCGAGTTCGAAAAATACTCGACGAACATCAAAGGCGTGTTCGCTGCCGGCGACTGCCGTCGCGGCCAGAGTCTGATCGTGTGGGCCTTCAACGAAGGCCGGGGCGCGGCCCGCGAATGCGACCGCTATTTGATGGGTCACACGGATTTGCCGTAGAGTGGGGTGGGCATCTCGCCTGTCGCCTTTATCTGCCAGCGTCAAGATGCGGAGGTTTGCGATTGCCTAAAAATATTTGCGGCTTACGATGCGCGCCAATCTACATGGCAAAGATTCAAATCCTAAATCCGAGCGATCAGCCGACCGGCAAGTGGCGGTTGATTAACGAACTTCGCGCGTGCCTTGTCAGTGACGACTACCATACACTGCTGATGGCCGTAGCTTTTGCGAAAACTGGGCCGTTACTGCGCCTAAAGGCTGAGATCGAGCAGTGGCTAGCAAAGGGCAAGAAGATTGTAAGCATTTTTGGAGTCAACCACAGAAACACAAGCAGACAGGCTCTTGAGTTCGCGTTGGAGAAATTCACAAAAGCCTGCGTTCTTTTCCACAGCGACGATTTCACCTACCACCCAAAGATGTATTTGTTCATCGGTCGCCAGAAATGCAAGTTTTTCATCGGGTCACATAACTTGACAGTCGGAGGCACGGAAACAAATTGGGAATCGGGGACAGAGGCAAGGCTTAATTTGCCCGAAGACAAAGAAATGTTTGCCGAAGCGATGACGGCTTGGGACTCCCTCTTGGCGTTCAGCGTACGATTGACTCCCCGACTCATTCACGAATATCAAATATTTGGGAAACTCTCAGACGAAACCGAACCGCGGAGGCGCCAGGCTGAGATTCGACCGGCTGACGAGGGCGCTACGCTTGCTTCAGCAGGGCCACCACGCCTCAAACTCAAAGTTAAACCGCCGAGTCCCCTACCCAAAGGTTTGTTTACCGCCAAACAGGCCAAACAGCCTGCGGCCACACCTAAAGCACCGCCTCAAAAGCGAAAGCAAAGCACCGTTACCACGGAGGCGCTAGTCATTCAAATCGTGCCACACCATAACGGTGAAGTGTTTTTGAGCAAGATAGCCGTTGATCAGAATCCAGACTTTTTCGGCTTTCCGTTCACAGGCAAGACCGTTCCAAAGAAACCTCGAAATCCTTCATACCCACAGCGAGAGCCAGATCCAATCGTAGACTTGAAAGATTACGGCAAAACTTTAACGCCGATCATTCGCTTTCGACACTACGCTTTGAACACCGTATTTTACGAAGCAAAATCGGAGATTCGGATTACAGTTCCGCCTGACGTAGTCAAGAATACGCCCGAGTATTCGATTCTGGTGATGAGCCAGGGAGCAGAAGGTTCGGAATGCGATTACGAGATGGAGATTTTTCCACCGAATAATCTTCAGTTCAGCGATTATCTTGCCGTGTGCAACCAAACATTGCCGTCTGGTGGAAAGCAAAACCCAAGAAAAATGGGCTGGCTCTGACGAGCATCAATCTGGTTTTTGACACCAGATGATGTCGTTTTCAGTGATGCTGTGTTTGGCGTGGCGACGGTTCTCCGTGGTTACAGTAATGGGAATCCGCTGACGAATCTTCCAGCCGAGGTCTTCCGCAGTTTCGGTCAAAACATCTGCGCTCTTAATTATCACTTCTTGATCGCCAGCAGTTGTGACGTTGTCGCCAATCACGAAGAATGCTGACGCACCAGCCTTGAGGCACACGTCGAGATTTCGGAAAACTTTCGTCATGTCGCCGAAATAGCGCAAGAGAAGCGCAGCCATGTTCTTCCTGCGGAAACCAACGTCGGCACTCTTGTTGAGCCGGTGAACTTTGGTGACGATCGCACGGGCCGTCAGTGATGGCACGTCGCCGAACATTCCGTGTTCGATTGCCGCTTCAAACTCACGCCGGTCGCCATTGCGAATTTCTCTGCTTCCAGTCAACGACTCTTCAATTTGCGAGCGCTCTGCGGACGGCACGCCACAAAGAAGCAAAATACTCAGCCGATCCGTGTCGATGTATGGCAGCGCAGTTGCATAGGGAGGGCTCGTGACTATAGCGTTCACGCTCTCTTTGGCAATTCCAGCCAAACTAAAGTTGCGTGGGTCTCGGCTGTCTTTCTGCCAGATGTGTGCATCGCGGAATTTGCACGGAGCTTTGTTTGACCGTGACGCGAATTCGCTTAACCGTCCTCGCTGTTCGGCGAGGTGTGACAAAAACAATTCAAAGACCGGAGCGTCTTCAATCGGCTTGTCACGGCGTCGAATCCGAAGATCTTGCGGGTCTTGTTGGGAAACGTCTCTCACGATGTTACTGAGCAGGACCTCAAGATATTCCTTCACTCGTACATCCGGCGTTTCACGGATGGCACGGAGCAAGGCCACAAGTTTGCGAATCACCTTCGCTGGAAACCACGATTCGATTTCTTGGATAGCGGTTTCCGGAAAGACATCCAATTCAGACGATGGCTTCAAACCTGCAACTCGTTGCTGAAAAAGTGCGAGAAGACGGTCTCGCAAGTAGGGGTCAACCAGCAGAATGTCAGTCTTCGCTTTGGCAATCTTGACAGCCAGCGGATTCATATCGAAGCCGACACCTTCAAGTCCGTTGAGATACGCCTCAAGCGGGACAGTGCCGCTTCCGCAGAACGGGTCGAGGACTCGTTGGCCAATCGAAAGTCCCGCGAGATTAAAAAGGCTGCGCGCCAGTTGAGGATAAAACTTACCCTTGTAGGCGTGAATGCCATGCGTGACGTATTTCGGGTCTTTTCTTGCGGAAGTTTTTATTGCATCACCGTTTTCAAGAATTGCCTGCCAAGTTGGTTCTTCGTGGATTGTTGGCGCTGCGAAGCTGTGGCTAAACGTAAGCAGCCGCAGCTTGTCGATTTGTAGTGGACTGATTCGAGCCGTCAACACATTGCCAAGGTCTTCTTGAGGGCGCACGCCAAGCAGGTGACGAATTTCAACCCTCCGAATCTCCGCCTCGTAGGGCCAAAGTTTGTAGGGAGGCGGGTAAATCCGAATCTTCACTTCTTCCAACGGCTTCCTCAACACCAGCAAGCTTTCCGAGCGAAGCCGGCGCGCGGTTGCGATGAACGACCGGCGGTGTTTTGGCAAATCGCGCTGAATTTCGCCGACAACCTCAAAACCGACTTTCTCGGCCCGTTCTCCGAGCAAGCCGGCCGTGTGGGATAACTTCCCCGCAAACAAGGAATCTCCAACTACCATTACCGCAAAGCGCCCTGGGCGGAGGCTGTGCATCATGTGTCCAAGGCATTGCTCCATTTCCTCCAGATATTCCTGAATTCCAGATTGCTCTTTCTGGTGTCGCAGGTGCGAGCCGATTTCTTTTTTTGCCAGTTCGCGTGGATCGAATCCGAGCCAGAACAACCGAAAACGATGGTAGAGATGGTAGTCGTTGGCGTTGGCGTAAGGCGGCGATGTTACAATCAAGTCCACCGATCCCGGTTTGACGACATCGTCTTGCCGCAAGTCCGCAGTGAGAAACTGGGCCTCGCGAAATCTCAGAAACGTGCCGAGGTAACGAACCTTCTTCAGTGATGATTCCAGAGCACCCGCGAAGAGACGGATAATTTTCCCGGGCGGGAATTCCTTCTGGCAACGCGCATATCGGGTCTCGCTGTCTTGAAACGAAGACTTGAGGATAATCTTCGATAGGCAGACCGACGCAAGGCGTTGACATTTTTCCGACTGGAAAGTTTTGATTCGCGCTCTCAAATAAGAAAGCTCGGCGACTGCATTTGGATGAAACCATTGATCGCAGTTAGGAATGTCAGGGGTGAACTGTGAAAGGGGGACAAACCTATTCAATGCTTCCGAGACAGACCCTTCGCTTGCCGCAAGGATGAACAACTCCTCAACAAGACTGGTTAGAAAGTCGTCGTCCTCTTTAGTGGGCGTCAACAGCTTTGCCTTTCCGATGACTTCGGCCAGAGGATTCAGGTCGGAGCTAATCGCTTGCCGCCCTAAAAGCACACTCTCCAAAGCGGTTGTGCCGCTGCCGCCAAAGGGATCCCATACCGTTTCTCCTGGAAGAGATAGGCGAGCAATCAGATTGCGCGGGATTTGAGGGATGAACTTCGCGGGATAGGGATGTATGTCGTGCGAAAGATAAGTCGTATCATCGTCGGAAAAAGCCCAGTCAAGCTGCTTCAATTGACTAACGACTTCATCAGGATCGGCCAACGATTCCAAACTTTGTAGGTCTTGTGGAGTTTCGATCGGCTCAACGGAGAAATCGGCTGTTGCTTCTGCTATATTGTCCGTGAACCACTCGGTCAGGGTCGCCCCATTTTCTTTCAGCACAGAGGCAAGCGCCTGCTTCTGTGACTTGGTGGTTTCAACGAGGATTTGCGTTCCACTTCGCACGTCTGGGATTGTTATTGGTTGCCCCAGATTTTGGCAATACATTTTTTGCTCCTTCACGCGACCAACTAGCCGGCGCCGTGGATGGTCAGCAGAGTTTCAGTTTTTTCGCCGGTTTTCAGCAACGCGGCATCCCCCATGACCTGAAAAACCGCCGGCGCGAAACACTTCGCATTTTTTCTGGTCTCCAAGCAATGTGTGGTAGAAACGGCCCTCGACAATACGGGCGAATTGGGCTTAATTAATGCTGTCGCGTCCAATATGCCTTCCGATTTACAGATTGCTCAAAGCCTGTTGGCCGCCTGTCTTGAGGCTGGTCACAAGCCGGGCAAAGTCCAGTTCACCAAATATCTTTATTTGCTGGATTACTGTCATTGGCGGTTTACCGGCCGCAAGGCGACTGCCCTGCCGTGGCGATTTTATCATTACGGCCCGTGGTGTGAGCAAGTTGAGGATTGTATGACCCGGCTGGCTTCTGATTACGCGTTTCAGTGGCGGGAGACGGAGGCATCGTTCATCCATTCGGTTGAAGTTCCATTCCATCCGCTGGACATCGGGACGAAAAGCATGATGACGCACATCGTCGGCCAGTTCAAAAATCGCGAACTGAATGTTTTGCTGGAGGTGACTTATTCACAGACCGAACCAATGGTGCATGCACAACGTGGCGACGTGCTGGATTTTTCGACTGTTCCGGTGGATAAACGGATGCCGGTCTTTTTCCCGGAAACGCCACAACGCGCCACAAGCTACCGGCTGCATCCCGAACGTCTTAAAAAGATGGAGGCATTCCGGGCACGGGCGGAAAAACTAAAAGAAAAGGCACGGCAACGGATGGCCTTCCGGGAATCCGAGAGCTATCAGCAGGCGGCATATTTGTTGAAAGAGGAATTTACTTCGCCGGACAGGTTGCCGGAAATGAACGGTTCAATGACGTTCGATGCAGCAAATGGGCTTGCCGATGGCTGACACATGGAAGACTTGGGGCAAGTTTACCGAAAATTGACGACGGCTGAGAAGGCAAGGCACGTCTTGGGACAGATTTTTTGGATTCCGGCCTATCTCCACATGCAGGATTATTACGTGGTGCGAATCGGGCAATGGGACAGACTTGCGCCCATCACCTCGGCACAGTTTCGGATTGAGAAAAAAAGCTTCCACGGGCTTGGCCGCAATGCCGATCTTTATCATCACATGCCCATTCCCGAATTAAAGCTCAAGATGGATGAGGAGTTGGTCGTCAAAAAAGTCAAACGCCGGCCCGCTGTTCTGATTCTGCGGGAAGGCGCGGACCCCCGGAGAACGGCAACGCATTTCTCCGGTCTTGGCCCAAGGCCCAATCCGAACTCGCACGTTTTTGCGCCCGTCATCTCGTTGCGAAAGGAAGACAATCTTGGAAGCGATTATCCCCAGCCGTTCATTGATAAAGTAATCGCGGAGGAATTGCCGGAATTCATCCATTTGCCCGCCGAAGGAACAATAATCAAAAATGAATCCATGGCTGTGCTCACCCAATTGCAATCGCACGCCGAAAATGCGGTGGAGGAAACCGACTTGGCATTGGATGCGGTTTATCTCGGCGCTGCTTTGGAAACTTTCTGGCAGGATTTGGAGGGACAATTCTTGTCGTGATTGAATGAATCCGCGTCTATCCGCGTCCATCCGCGGTTAAAAATGGCGGCGCGAAACATTTTGCTTTTTTTCCGGCCAGACCCCACGCTGTGCGCATGACGCAACCGCTGGCGCTCGTTTTTTACGAAAAGCTGATGCCCGGCAGCCAACTGGTCAACCGGCTGCAGGATTTGAATTATCGCGTCCAGGCCGTGAACGATCTGGCGTCCTTCCAGCGCTGCGCGCAAAGCGAAGGTCCCATGTTGGTGTTCCTGGATTTGGAATCGAAGGAAGGTGACGTTTGCCAGGCGATTACCGCGCTAAAATCCGATGTGGCTACGCAACATATTCCGGTTGTGGCATTTGCGAGCGAACGGGCCGCGGAATTGCAGGCCGCCGCCCAAAAAGCCGGGGCAAGACTGGTCGTCAGCGAAACGGCGTTGTTGGATCATCTGCCGGAACTTCTGAATCAAGCGCTTCAGGTTGAGTGATTCCAAAACTTGTGCTTGACGAAAACGGCGCCAAGCTTTACGCTCGCGCCGAATTGAGTCATGAACTGTTTCCGAAAGTAATTTGCGGACATTAGCTGTTTTCCAGTGGTGTCCGTTTTTATTTTGAGCGGCAACCTCAAAACAGTCAGGAGTTGGATATGGCTAGTGGCAAAGTAAAGTGGTTCGACAACAAAAAAGGGTTTGGCTTTATCGCCCAAGGTTCCGGCCAGGACGTCTTTGTGCATCACTCGTCCATTATCGGCACTGGATTCAAGACGCTCAACGAAGGCGAAGAAGTCTCCTTCGAAATCGTATCCAGCGACAAAGGTTTGAAAGCCCAAAACGTGCAACGCCTCCATCCCTCGTAAAGGCTTGCATCGTGTCCGGTTGGACAATTTCGCGGCGGCAGTTTTCGTTCGCCAGTGCCGGGAAAGGCGGGTAACGTGTGTCCATGCCGGACACCTCCGTGGCCCGCGTTGCGAGCCTTTACATTCATGTTCCGTTCTGCGCGCAGAAATGTGCGTATTGCGCCTTTTATTCCGAACCGTCAGGCGGCGAACTGGTCAATCGCTACGTGGCCGCGCTGATTCGTGAATTAGAAATGGTCGCGGGCGATTTAACGCCGCCCGTCCTCCGTAGCACTACTGCGGAGGGTGGACGCACCATTTTCTTCGGCGGCGGCACGCCATCGCTGCTGAATCTCCGGCAATGGGAACAAATTCTCCGCGCGATGGAGCGGTTGCATCTGCTGGGCGCGGAGGAATTCACCGTCGAATGCAATCCCGCCACGGTCTCGCCCGACAAGGCCAATCTGTTCCATTCCTTTGGCGTGAACCGGATTTCGATGGGGGTACAGTCGCTTGACGAGCAATTGCTCCGCCGGCTGGGCCGGATTCACTCGCGGGAAATGGTTTTCAAATCGTTCGATATCCTGCGACGCGCCGGTTTTGACAACCTGAACCTCGATCTCATGTTTGCGATTCCCGGCCAGACGATGGACATCTGGCGTGCGACCTTGGCCGAGGCGCTGGCGCTCGGCAGCGAGCATTTGTCCAGCTACGAAGTCATTTACGAGGACGACACGCCGCTGTTTGCGCAATTAAAAGCCGGCAAATTCGACGTGGATGAAGATTTGGCCTGCGCGATGTATGAGGAACTCGTTGCGCGGGCGACTGCCGCCGGGTTTCGGCAATATGAAGTGGCGAATTTTGCGCGGGATTCCCGGATTTCAAATGCCGAATGCCGAATGCCGATTGGCAGATTCGCTCCCGATGTATTTCCCAATTCGTCATTCGTCATTCGTCATTTGCAAGTTCCCTCCTTTGCTTGTCAGCACAACGTGAATTACTGGCGCGGCGGCTCGTTTTACGGCCTGGGTCCCAGCGCGACGAGTTATGTGCGTGGTGAGCGGACGAAAAACTGGTCGAACACGCCGCTCTATTGCGAGCAACTGGAAAAGGGAAAACGCGCCGTTGAATCGCGCGAGGAACTGCCGCCGTTGTCGCGCGCCGGCGAAACCGCCGCGTTCGGTTTGCGTATGGTGTCCGGCTGGCCGTTCGAGGAATTTGAGCGGACGACAAACTTTGATTTGCGACGCGAATGGCCGGCGGAAATGAACCAATTGACGGAGCGCGGGTGGGCGGAAATTTTGCCGGACAGTTTTCATCTCACGCCGCAGGGACTTCGTTTTGCCGACGCGGCAGCAGAATTATTCCTGCGCTGAATCTGGTGGGGCGGGACTCCGGGTATAATGGTGTGGCCGGGTGCTGTGCCAACTTCGGTGGGGCGAGGCTACTGACGAGCCGGCTCGCGGGGGGCGCTCGCCCCACCAAAAGTCAAATTGATACATTACCCGCGGCCGCCGCACGGCTTTACGCCGTCGAGCCGCCTGCTTCAAATCAATTCGCCGTTTCCGGAATTTTCCCGCCGGTCGTTTCAACTTTCCCGCCCAGTCGCTGAGCTGCCAGAACACCGGCAAGAATGGAAATGGCTCCGCACGTGACGTAAGGCAGCATGCGGACGTGCATGTAGAGCGTCGCGGCGAACAGCGGGCCGAGGATGCGCGCCAGGGCGCCGGCGCTTTGGGCGACGCCGATGGTCGCCCCCTGCTCGTTTGCGGGCGCAAGGTTCGAGAGCAAACCGAACACCGGCGGGCGCGTCAGGCCCGTGCCAATGGCCAGCAATGCCAGCACCAGCAGCATTTTGATCCACGGCCAGTCGGCGAGGCGCAAAACCGCCAGCCATTTCAACTGGCCATCACCCTTGACGAACGGCAGCAGCGCGAGACTGATGCCGGTCAGGAACAGGCTGAATGAAATCAGTTTCGGTTCACCGAATTTTTTCACCAGCCGCCCGATGGCCCCGCCCTGGATGAACGCGCCAATAATTCCGCAATAGACGAAGAGCGAAATGACCGTTGTAGCCGGTTTGGTTTCGTCCACGGCGATGCCAAGATTGAAATTGTCGCTGACGAGCAGCGGCAGGGTGCTTTCGAAGCAACTGAAGGCGAACGTTGCCAGAAAAAAAATCAGGATCAACGAGCCGATTTTCGGCTGGGCCAGGGTGTGTCCCCATTGCTGCAAGCGCGGGCGGTTGCTCGCGCGGCTGGAATCGGATTTCAAGCTTTCGGCAAGAATGGAAAACGCGAGGAGAAAATTGGCCGCGCAAAGCGCGGCTGCGGTCCAACCCGGACCGGTGGCGCCGAAAAGTGTCAAGGCAACGCCGCTGATGGCCGGACCGAAAATAAATCCAAGTCCGAATGCCATGCCGATGAGTCCCATCCGCTTTGACCGATTTTCGGGCGGCGTGATGTCGGCGATGTAAGCCTGGGCAACGGTAATGTTGCCGCCGCAGATACCGGCGAACACGCGGGAGACGAGCAAGGCCGCCAGTGCAACCTTGTGATTTTCAATACCCGACCCGATGGCGAACAGGACATACGACATCGCTGCGCCGGCAGTACTGATAAGCAGGATGGGGCGGCGACCGTGACGGTCGGACAGCCGGCCCCAGACCGGGGCAAACAGGAACTGCATGGCGGAGAACGAAGCGATGATGGCGCCGATGACGAAGCCGGGCGCGCCGTAATGCCGGCTGTAAATGGGCACCAGCGGCACGACGATGCCAAAACCGATGAGGTCAATGAAGACCGTCAGGAAAACAACGAGCAGCGACGGCTTGCGTTTCATGTTGGCAACGAGTGGCAATACTAATCGCAACCAGAAGCGAGTCAATTTTTCCGGGGAATAACTTCGTGAATACGTTGGGGACGGATGTTTGGAATTATGGCTTGTAGCGGCTTCAAATTAGCGTTCTCCTGTTCGCATGATTGATTCCGTTTCCGAGGCCGCCGGCGCAACGGCGGATTTAAAAAAGGCGCGGCGGCAAAAGGCGGCTCGCGGGGACGCCCGTCCCGCCATTGACCGGCTGCCGCCGCATTCACCGGAAGGCGAGCAGGGCGTGCTGGGCTGCGTGCTGCTTTCACCGAACGATTGCCTGGGCGAGTGCATCGAAAAGCTCAAGGATGGCAAAGAGGTTTTTTACGACCTGCGGCACCAGACGATTTTCGAGATGCTCGTGGCGATGTTCGACACGCGCGAGGCGATTGATGTCATCACGCTCCAGCAGCGGCTCAAGGACAAACAACTATTGGAACACGTCGGCGGCATTGCCTATCTCTCGCAACTTCAAGACGCGGTGCCGAGCGCGGCCAATCTGAGCTACTACCTCGACATCGTGCGGGAAAAATTCCTGCTGCGGAAAATGATCGCCACCTGCACGGACGTGGTCGGGCGCGTTTATGATTACGAAGGTGAAGTGGACGCCCTCCTGGATGAAGTCGAACGCGACGTCTTAAGAATTTCAGAATCGCGGGTGCAAGGAACTTCGATGGGAATCAAACAGCTCGTGCATCAGGCGATTGGGACGATCGAAAATTATTTCAGCCGGAGTGGCACGCTGACCGGGCTGGCCACGGGCTTCGCGGATTTGGACCGGATCACGGACGGCCTGCACGGCAGCGAAATGATTGTCATCGCGGGACGGCCCTCCATGGGCAAAACATCGCTGGCGATGAACATTGCTGAACACGTAGCCATCGAAAGCAAACTGCCTGTTGGGGTGTTTAGTCTTGAAATGAGTGCGGAATCGCTCGTAGTGCGCATAATGTGTTCACTGGCGCGCGTCAACCTGCAAAACGTTCGCGCCGGTTTTGGAAATGAAACAGATTTTCCGAAGCTGACCAGTGCGGCAGGCAAATTGGCGAATGCGCCGCTGTTCATTGACGATTCGGCGGGGCTTTCGATTTTGCAATTGCGCGCGCGAGCGCGGCGGCTGCACCAGCAGCACGGCATCAAGCTTTTTGTGGTTGATTATTTGCAGTTATTGCATTCTACTGCGCGCCGCGCACAGGAAAACCGGCAGCAGGAAATTTCGGACATTTCCAGCGGCATCAAGGCGCTGGCGAAGGAATTGAAGGTGCCGGTGCTGGTGCTCAGCCAGTTGAACCGCGAACCTGAAAAACGCGAGCGCGGGGCAGAGCCAAAATTATCAGATTTGCGCGAATCGGGCGCGATTGAACAGGATGCCGATGTGGTGGGTCTGCTTTACAAGCCAGGCAAAGCTGAAAATGATGATGAAAGCAGCAGTCCGAGTGACGCGCGGGAAGCTGTGCCGATCAATTTACTGATCGCTAAGCAACGCAACGGCCCCACGGGCGATATCAATCTGACATTCTTGAAGTATTATACGCGATTTGAAAGCGCAGCCACCAAAGTCAGCGACGAAGACGTGCCGATGGACCGGTAGCCGATGAAATTTTTTCTCCGCCTTTTCGGAATCTGGCTGTTGCTTGGCTGCGCGTCCGCCGCGTGGTCGCAAACGACCGGGCCGAAAATTGACCGCGTGGACGTGAAATTTGTCGGTCCCGCGTCGGTCAGCGAGCCGTTCATCCGCGCCAACATCCGCCTCAAGGCCGGGGACATCTACCGTCCGAACAACACGGAGGACGACGTTCACTCGCTCTACGCCACGGGACAATTTTACAACATCCGCGTAACGGTGGACCCGGCGGAGGATGGCGGCGTGATTTTGACCTACATCGTGCAGGTGCGTCCGCGGATCACGGAAATCAAACTGGAGGGCAACAAAAAGTTGAGGGACTCAAAGCTCCGGAAAAAAATCACCGTGAAGGTTGGCGATCCGCTGGACGAACAGAAGCTGTTCACCGACGCGCAGGAGATGCAAAAACTCTACGAGAAATACGGTCGCCCGGACACGCAGGTGAAATACGTCCTGAACATAGATGAAAACGCCGGGCGCGGCTCCGTCACGTTTGAAATCGCCGAAAGTCCGAAAATCAAAATCGAGCGCGTCGCGTTCGTCGGCGCGGCGGCGTTTTCGCAGAAAGAACTGCGCAAGCAACTCAAAACCAAGCAACATTGGATGTGGTCATGGCTTACCGGCCGGGGAAAGTTCAGTCAGGAGGCTTTTGACGACGACCACGACGAGTTGGTGAATTTTTACCGCAATCATGGTTATCTCGATTTCGAGATCAAGGATGTGAAGCTCGACTACCCGACGAAGAACACACTGCTCATCCAATTTTTCCTTTTTGAAGGGCGGCAATACAAGGCGGGTGCAGTCACCTTCAGCGGCACGACCCTGTTGCCCACCAACGCGGTGAGTCCCGCTTACAATCCAGGGCCGGAGCCCAAGCCCAAAACCAGTCCGGCACACGTTGCGTGGTTGAGAAACAGGAAACTGAACAAGGACTTCGCCATGAAAACGGGCAGCATCTTCACACCCGACGGCCTGACCAAGGACACCAAGGCCGTTGAGGATTTCTACGGCAGCCAGGGTTACCTCGAAGTCGCCCAGGGCCAGGGGCTGCGGGTCGCGCGCGTGCCGAACGTGGACACCGGCACGATGGATTTGGAATTTCAAGTGGACGAGGGCCAGAAATCCTACGTGGAAAGAATCGAGATTCGGGGCAACTTGAAAACGAAGGACAAGGTCATCCGCCGCGAACTGACCATCTCGCCCGGTGAAGTTTTTGACATGGTGCGCGTCGAAACCAGCAAGGTACGACTCGAAGGCCTCGATTACTTCGACAAGGTGGACATGCGGCCGGAGCCGACCGATCCGCCGATTGCCGGACGCAAGAACCTGATTGTAAACGTCGAGGAACAGAACACCGGCAAGCTCACATTGGGCGCGGGCTTCAGTTCGGTGGACGCGCTCGTCGGCTATGTCGAAGTGACGCAGGGCAACTTTGATCTGTTCCACCCGCCCACCTTCACCGGCGGCGGCCAGAAGCTGCGCCTGTATGTGGCCTTGGGCACAGTGCGGCAGGACTATGAACTTTCCTTCGTCGAACCGTGGTTTCTCAACCGCAAACTTTCGCTGGGCGTGGACCTGTTCCGCCACCAGTTGAATTTCGAAAGTCCGAACAACATCTATGACGAAACCCTCACCGGGATGAGCGTGAGCCTCAGGCGTGCCTTATGGAGCGATAACCTGGAAGGCATTATCAAGTACACGATTGAAGACGTGGGCATTTCACTGAATGGCGGGTGGCACGGGTTGGAGCCAGGGGTTTTCCCAAACCCGTTTATTCAGCCCAATGTTCCTGCTGCCATTTTGCAACAAACCGGTGATCATGTGTTCCAACGCTTCGGCGCCACACTGGCCTACGACACGCGCAACAGCACAAAATTGCCGAATCATGGCCAGCGCAGCGAAATTGACCCGGAACTGAGCTTCGGCGATTCAACCTATTACAAAATCGAGGGCAAGAGCGCCTGGTTTTTCCCCGGCCTCTTCAAGGGCAATGTGCTCGAGGCCGCGGGCCGCGCGGGCATCGCCGACAGCCTGAGTGGCGGCGACGTGCCATTTTATGACCGCTATTATCTTGGCGGCCTCTACTCGCTGCGCGGTTTCAAATTTCGCAACATCGCGCCGCGTGACCCGAATTACGGGAACATTCAATATCCAGGGATGCCGAATGAGCCGATTGGCGGCGACAGCTTCTGGTTCGGCTCGCTGGAATACAGTTTCCCGATATTGGAAAAGGAAGATGGCGTCGGGGTGCGCCTGGCCGTGTTTTACGATGTCGGTTCGGTTGGCGCCGGAACTTACTCGTTTTCGGGAAATTTTGATGACGACTGGGGACTCGGCTTGCATCTGAACATTCCGCATCTTGGTCCGTTGCGGCTTGAGTATGGCATCCCAATCACGCATGATAAATACAACGGGGCCGGCGGCCAGTTCCAATTTGGAGTCGGCTTTGAACGTCCATTTTAAGATGACTCGTTGCGCAAAAAAAGTGATACCCGCCGGTCTCGCCATCGGCCTGCTGGCGCTGGCCGTGTCCGCACAAACGGCGACGCCGTTTGTCGGCATGCCGCTTTATTTTGAGGCCAATCGCGGACAGGCGGAGCATTCAGCGCAGTTCCTCGCGCGCGGACGCGATTCCCAATTCCTGATTTCGCCGACCGAGGCGCAAATCGTTTTGCACAAAGAAGCGGCTGGACCCGAGACGGTGCGAATGCAATTCGTGGGCGCAAACCCACAGGCGCAAATCCGCGGTGACGCCGAACTCCCCGGCAAAGTCAATTACCTGGTGGGCAACGATCCCGCGCAATGGCATACCGGCGTGCCGACCTTTGCCAAAGTGCGCGTGGAAGAAATTTATCCCGGCATGGGCTTGGTTTATTACGGCAACGCGCAACAGCTTGAATACGATTTCAAAGTTGCGCCGGGCGCGGATCCGGGCGCAATAAAGATTCGTTTCGACGGCCCGGACAAACTGGCGGTCAACGCGCAGGGTGAATTGATTTTAACCTTGAGCGGCGGTGAAATTCGCCAGCCCAAGCCGGTGATTTATCAGATGGCGAATGGCGCGCGTCGTGAAATCAGCGGCGGTTACCGGCTGGTGGATGCGCACAGCGTCGTGTTTGTCGTCGGCAACTACGACCACAGTCTGCCGTTGGTGATTGACCCGATTTTGAGCTACTCAACTTACTTCGGCGGCAATTATGGTGAAACCGCCTGGGCGGTTGCGATCAACACAAACGACGGTTCCATTTACATGGCGGGCCAGACCCTCTCGACGCAATTCACGAACTGGACGGTTCCACCCGGCGCGTTTCAGACCAATTATCATGGCGGCACACAGGCCGGTGATGCGTTCGTGGCGAAATTTGACAATGCGGGCCAAAATCTCATTTACTTCACCTACCTTGGTGGCAGTGGCGACGACGCCGCTTACGGACTTGCTGTAGACGCCGCTGGCGATGCTTATATCGCCGGTGCTACTGACTCGACAAATTTTCCTATCAGGAACGGGATTTACAGCAACATCAGCGGGAGTTTGAATACTCAGCTCGGACTTTATCCCGCGGACGCTTTCGTCGCGGAATTGGATCCCGGCGGCTCCAACCTGGTGTATTCCACCTATCTTGGCGGCGAGAGTGCCGATGCAGCCTATGGCGTCGCAGTGGATTTAGCCGGCAACGCCTATGTAACCGGATTCACGTACTCGACCAATTTTCCCGTCACCAACGCACTGCAAAGCCATCTGGCCTGCACCAATACCGTATATTTCAACGCCAATGCTTTTGTCGCTAAAATCGGCGCGGGGGGTTCGCCGCTGGTTTATTCAACCTACCTCGGCGGCTTGAATTTCGACGAGGGCGAAGGCATCGCCGTTGACAGCGCTGGCAGCGCGTATGTGACCGGCTTCACCGCCTCAACGAACTTTCCCGTCACGAACGCGATCTACCAAATGATTAACAGCAATTTGGTCAATGGTTATCTGCTGAACGGTTCGAACATCCAGGTCTCCGTCTCCGATGCCTTTGTCGCCAGGTTTGGCCCCGCCGGCACCAATCTGATTTATTCAACTTTCCTGGGCGGCGCGAACAATGACTTTGCCAGGCACATCGCCGTGGACGCCGCCGGCAATGCCTACGTGACCGGCGCGACGGTCTCCACCAACTTTCCGAACACGGTCACGAACATTCCCTATTTGCATAACGGCGTGACCAATAACTTGAACAGCTTCGCACCGACGGTGACCAACGCCTTTCTGACGCAGATCACGTATAACGGCACGAACGCGAACATCGGGTATTCCACGGTCTTTGGCGGCACCAACGCTTGCATTGATGTTGGTTATGGCCTGGCATTGGACCCGGCGGGCAACGTATTCGTAGTAGGCTCGACCTCCTCAACCAATTTCCCGACATTCAATATCCCGGGCCTCTTGCCCTCCACCAATTCCGGCAAGAGCGATGTGTTCGTCATTGTGTTCAACACCAATGCCACCGCCTTGCTGTACTCGACCTATCTCGGCGGCAACGACAATGATTTTGGTTACGGCATTGCGGTGGACACGAATGACAATGCCTATGTCGTCGGCACCACGTCCTCGACGAATTTCCCCACGGTCAACGCGCGGCAAACCATGCGCAACGGTACCAACGACGCTTTTTTGGCCAAAATCATGTTCACGGTGCCACCGCCGGAGATCGCGACAAATGGACAACCGATAAGCCAAACCAACAGTGTGGGTTCGACTGTCACATTCTTCATCCAGGGAACCGCCAATGACGTGTGGCCCCCTTACTTTTTTCAGTGGCAGTTCAACGGGACGAATTTGGTGAATGGGGGAAATATCAGCGGCGCAACCCAACTCACGTTGACCATCAGCCCCGCCCGGCTAACCGACAGCGGAAACTACTCGCTAATCGTCTCGAACTACGGCGGATCGGTGACCAGTTCCAATGCCTTCTTGTCGATAACGAACGTTCCGCCGGCAATCACAGTGCAACCGGCGGACGAGATGGTGGGGGTGGGTTCAGTGGCAACCCTTTCTGTCATCGCGTCTGGAACGCCGCCGTTGAGTTACCAGTGGCAGTTCAACGGGTCGCCCCTGACGAATGGAGTCCAAAATGGAGGCCAAATCAGCGGCGCCACCAATGCCACCCTGACCATCACCAACGTGCAACTGGCCAGCACTGGCACTTATCTGGTCATCGTCACGAACGTTGCCGGGTCAGTGACCAGTTCCAACGCCGTCTTGACGGTGGTATCTTTGCCCGTGATCACCGTGCAGCCAACCAACCAGGCAATGGCGGTGGGCGCCACCGCAACTCTTTCTGTCACCGCCGTCGGGCAGGTGCCATTGCGCTATCACTGGCAGTTCAATGGGACGAACCTGGTGAACGGGGGGCGCATCAGCGGGGCTACCAATGCCACCCTGACCATCAGCAACGTGCAGACCACCAACAGCGGTATCTACACCGTCATCATCACGAATCTTGTCGGGTCAATCACCAGCTCCAATGCGGTCCTGCTGGTGACGAATATCCCGCCGGCAATCACGTTGCAACCGGTAAGCCAAACGAACGGGGTGGGGACAACTGTGACGTTTAGCATCAACGGGACCGGGACGCAGCCTTTCTTTTTTCAATGGCAGAAAAACGGGACGAACCTGGTAAATGGAGGGCGCATCAGTGGCGCAACCAACTTCACGCTTACCATCACCAGCGTGCAGACAAACGACGCCGGAAGCTACTCTATCATCGTCACAAACCCGGGAGGGTCGGTGACCAGTTCCAATGCCATCCTGACCGTGATATCGTCGCCGATAATCACCGTGCAACCAGCAACCAACCAGTCGATGGCGGTGGGAGGCACAGCGGCCTTTTCCGTTACCGCGATCGGGCAAGTGCCGTTGAGTTACCACTGGCAGTTCAACGGGTCGAATCTGGTGAATGGTGGCCGTATCATTGGCGCGACCACCAGCATGTTGACCGTCACCAATGCGCAGACGACCAACAGCGGCATCTACTCGGTCACCGTCACGAACATTGCCGGGTCGGTGACCAGTTCCAATGCGGTCCTGCTGGTTACCAATATCCCGCCGGCGATCACCCTGCAACCGACAAACCAGACGGTCACGGTGACATCAAATGTGACCTTCGTGGTCACCGCAACTGGAACGGTGCCGTTGAACTACCAGTGGCAGTTCAACGGGACGAACCTGACGAATGGAGGGAACATCAGTGGCGCCACCACCAATGTGCTGAAGATCAGCCCGGCGCAACTGACCAACAGCGGCAATTACACCGTCGTCGTTACCAATGCCGGGGGAGCGGTGACCAGTTCTGTCGCCATGCTGACGGTGGCATCCTCGCCGGTGATCACCTTGCAACCAACGAACCAGACGATGGCAGTGGGAGCGACCGCGACGTTTGTGATCACCGCAGTCGGGATAGTGCCATTGAGTTACCAGTGGCAGGTGAACGGAACGAACCTGGCGAATGGAGGCAACATCAGTGGCGCCACCGCCAATACGCTGACCATCAGCAATGCGCAGACGACCAACAGCGGCACCTACACGGTCATCGTCACGAACGTTGCGGGGTCCGTGACGAGTTCCAATGCGGTCCTGACGGTGACGAATATCCCGCCGGCGATTATCGTGCAGCCGACGAACCAGATAGTGACGGTGACATCAAATGTGACCTTTGTGGTTACCGCCACCGGGACGGCACCGCTGAGTTACCAGTGGCAGTTGGACGGGACGAACCTGGTGGATGGGGGCCAGATCAATGGTGCAATCAGCAATTTGCTGACCATCACCAGCGCGCAACCGACCAACAGTGGCACCTACACGGTCACCGTCACGAACAATGGCGGGTCGGTGATCAGTTCCAATGCCATCCTGACGGTCGCCACCTCGCCGGTGATCGTGCTGCAACCAACGAACCAGGCGATATTAGTGGGAGCGACAGCAACCTTTGTGGTCGCCGCCGTGGGGATAGTGCCGTTGAGTTACCAATGGCAGGTGGACGGGACGAACCTGGCGGATGGGGGCCAGATCAGTGGCTCAATCAGCAATGTGCTGACCATCACCAGTGCGCAGACGACCAACAGTGGCATCTACACGGTCATCGTCACGAACATTGCCGGGTCGGTGACCAGTTCCAATGCCGTCCTGACAGTGACGAATTTTATCCCGCCGGCGATCACCGTGCAACCAACAAACCAGACGGTGGGGGTGGGATCGGACGTTATCTTTGCGGTCACCGCAACTGGCACGGCACCGTTGAGTTACCAATGGCAGATGGACGGGACGAACCTGGTGGATGGGGGCCAGATCAGTGGCTCAATCAGCAATGTGCTGACCATCATGAGTGTGCAACCGACCAACAGTGGCATCTACTCGGTCATCGTCACCAATATTGCCGGGTCAGTGACCAGTTCCAATGCCGTCCTGACCGTCGCCTCGCTGAGTTTCGTAAACATTGTTTCTGCCGGTGGAGGCAGTTTCATCTTGAGTGGCGTTGGCGGCACGAACAACGGCACCTATTACGTGCTGACCGCCACGAATCTGACACTGCCGTTGACCAACTGGACGCGCATTACGACCAATCAATTTGACAACCTCGGCGGATTCATTTTTACCAATGCTGCGCAAACCAACGCGCCGCAACTGTTCTATATCTTAGAACAACCGTGATTGCCGCACGGGTTTAACCGCAAGTTTTCAGTTGGCGTCGCCGGCAAAATTTGTTTTCCTGTTCCCATGAAGATGTTACGAACAACAATTTCGACGTTTTTGCTGCTGGCCGTTTTGAGCGTTCCGGCGCTGGCGCAAACCAAAATCGCCGCCGTGGACATGGAGAAGCTCTTCAAAGGTTATTGGAAAACCAAGCAGGCCGAGGTGGCGCTCAACCAACGTGTGGCCGACCTCCAGAAGGAAATCAAGGACATGGCCGGCGGATTGGACAAGGCACAGACCGACTACAATCAGCTTTTGGACCAGGCCAACGACCAGGCCCTGTCCGCCGAAGAGCGCGACAAGCGCAGACAGGCGGCCACTGACAAGTTGAAAGAAATCAATAATTCCAAGGCCGCCATTGACCAGTTTAACCGTCAAGCGCAATCCCAGGTGATTGATCAAAGGCAACGGATGACCGCCAACCTCGTCAGCGAAATCCAAAAGGCCGTTGGCGACAAGGCCAAGGCCGGCGGTTACACGCTGGTGGTCAATTCCGCGGTGACGGAGGCGGTCGTTTACAGCAGCGGCGATGATTTGACCGAGGCGGTTCTCAAACAGCTTAACGCCGGCGCGCCGATTGAAGTGGGCCAACCGGCCGAGGTGGCGCCCATAACCACCTTGTTGAGTTCCACCAACGCCCCGGCCCTCGATCTCAACCCGCACTGAGGCGCTGCACCGGTTGCTCAAACAACATCCGGTGCGCGTCCTCCAAAATTCCCGGGATGCGCCCGGCGAACGGGCTGTGCCGCAGCGCATTTCGTAAATCCAGTTCGCGCACCTTCTCCGCGTTCTGACCGGGAAACCAATGTTCCGCCTGGCCGAGCAGGTTGTAGCGCATCTTGCCCCAGGCCACGAGGTCGAGCGATTTCGCGTAAGTCCACAGCCGCACGATTTCGCAGATGTTGATTTCACCCGGCACGTCCACGTAATTGGGGAGGCCTTCAAACCATCGCACACACCAATCCGCGCCGAGCACGCGCTCCATCTCCGCCCGCAACCGTTTCTCAACCGGCGCAACCGTCTCAGGAATTTGGTCGTAAAACCGCAGCGCCCGAACGTGCTCGTCAAAATCGCCCGGCTTGTTGGCGCCGCAGCTCAACGTGTGGACTTCCTCGCGCGCGAGGCAGTAAAGGTCATTGAACTCCATCGGCGTCAGCGGCGCGCAAAGTTCGGCCAGTTTTGGCGGCGGTTCGTAAAGTTTGCCGCCCTTGTCGTTCGGGCTGATGATGAACACGCCCAGGTCGAGCCGGTGCGCCGCTGCAATCGCCGGCCAGTTCAAATCATTCACGAAATACCAGTGGACGTTGCAGTAATCGAATTCACCTGAGTTCACCGCCTCCAGGATGAGATCCGTCGTCGCGTGTGTGGAAAACCCGATGAACCGCACGCGCCCGTCTTTTTGCAGTTTGCGCGCCGCTTCGAGACAACCGTTTTTCTTCAGCGACCAATCCAGGATTTCACGGTTGTTGATGCCGTGCAACGAGAACAAATCCACGTAATCCAGCCGCAGATATTTCATCGAGGTCTCGAACGTTTGGCGAAATTCCTCCGGTGTCGCCCGCGGCGTGACCTTGGTCTGGACGATGATTTTGTCGCGTGGCAATCGGGGCAACACGTTGCCGAGCTGCATTTCGGAGGTGCCGTAGCCGCGCGCGGTTTCAATGTGGGTGATGCCCAGTTCGAGCGCGCGGTGGATGGTGGCTTCGAGATTTTTCTGGTTGTCGGCCGGGATTTCCTTCGGATCCGCATCCTGCCACTTGAATTGATAACGCATTCCCCCGCAGGAAATCACGGGCATCATCAATTCCGTCCGGCCAAAGCGACGATATTTCATTGCACCGAAAATAAGTTGCGTTACCCGCAATGGCAAGCGGCAGGTTTGGTGAATTCAAAAAATCGGCCGGGTGGTGTCCTGAACCGGAGATTTCCACTGAGAGTGGGCCATCTATGGTCCGAACAACGCGTCGTGCATTCCGGGCATGGGACGGTTGTTCTGCTTGTCCCAATAACGAAACCCCGCGCTCCAATCCCAGATGGCCCAGCCCAGTTGCTCCCGGTCGAGCGCGTGGCGAAACGCGGCGTAGAACCGGGCGCGCGATGCGGGATCGGCCTTGGTGTAAGAGCCAAACTCGCCCATGTGCACCGGGCGGCCATAGTAATCCGACCATTCGTGTGCCAGTTTAATTTTGCCTTCAAACGCAATCGGGCTGCTCGGATTTTTTTCTGCCGGCAACGTATTGTAATTGTGAATCCAATCCCGCACCCAGGGATTCAATTTGAGCGCCGGGTCAGGCACGAGCGGCGCGGCCGGCGGGCCGGGGAACTGGATGCCGGTTGCCTTCGGGTCCGGGCCGGCCCATGTGGCGCCCTGATGTGTGAAATAAAACGGGTCGTAACAATGCACCGAGACAATCAGATTGTCGTCCGGCGGAAGCGCAAGATTTTTCAGTTCCTCAATGCTGCCCCAATTGCCCGGCTCGACGAAGATGGTGCGGTGGGGATTGGTTTGTCGAATTTCGACAATGGCGCGGGCGTAAATCGGATTCATCACGGCGGTCCTCGCGTTCTCATGCGGCTCGTTGTCCAGCTCGAACGCCAGTTGGTTTGGAAAATTCCGATAATGCGCCGCGATTTGCCGCCAGATCGCCATGAACCTTTCCATGTTCCCCGCCGGATCACGGTCCAGTTCATCGAAATGATGGATGTTGACCATTACGGCCAGATGATTGGCCAGCGCGTTGGTGACGACGAAATCCGCCCGGCCGAAAATCTCCGGCGACAGCGTAAAAGCCGGCGCCGGCCCGGTGTAATGCTGCCAGCCGATGGGCACGCGCACATGATCAAAACCTTCCGCGCGCATGATGGCAAACTCATCAGCCGAGCAAGTCACACCCCAATTTTGACCCGGCGGCACTTCAAGATAATTGCCGAGGTTGATGCCATGCCTGAACAGCCGGGCAGTCTGATATGCAGGTGAATCGCGGTTTGCCAGCCGCTTCATTTCCGGCGGATTTGAAGGAACAAACGATTCGCCGGCCGCGGCCCGGCTGATACCGTTCTGAAAGGCGAACAGTGCGAGAACGAGGAAAACTGGCGTTTTCATAGGTACAAGCTTGGTTTTTTTACCCGGGGGTCAAGCCTTTTAGCCCGAATTGAATTCACAAATCGCTTGCCTCCGCGCGCACGGCCACCTATATTTCGCGCTCTTTTGCAATTAATTTTGATTTATGCGACGTCCTAAAGGCATCAAGACCAAAAAGTCCGTGGCCAAGCGGTTCAAGATTACCGCTGGCGGAAAAGTCCTGCGCGCCAGCGCTGGCCGCCGCCACTTGGCGCAGACCAAAGAGCCGAAACGCCGCCGTTCCCTGCGCGGCACCACCACGGTGGATGCCACCGACGTTTATCGGATTACGCAAAGCCTGCCGTTCAGCCATTAAGGCCCTCAACTTTCAACCCTCAACTCTCAACCACTCATGCGCGTTACCAACGCCCCAGCTTCCCGCAAACGCCGCACCCGGATGATCCGCGCCGCCAAAGGCTACCGGATGCGCCGCTCGAAACTTTACCGCTACGCCTCCGACGCGGTTGACCACGGCCGCCAGTATGCCTACCGCGATCGCCGCCGCAAAAAGCGCACGTTCCGTTATCTCTGGCAAATCCGCATCAACGCCGCGACCCGGGCCGCCGGCCTCACTTACAGCCGGTTTATTGAAGGACTCAAGGCGGCCAAATGCGCGCTCGACCGCAAGGTGCTGGCCGACCTCGCCGCCACCGACAGCGCCGCGTTTGCGGAATTGGTCACCGTTGCCAAAAATGCGCTGAAAGCAAAACCCGGCGCCGCTTTGCTGAAAGCTTAGAGAATATTTCAATTGGAAATGCGATGAACGGACGGCCCGAAAAGGTTCACCCGTTTTGCTTTCCCGGAACGACTGTAATTGCTAGATTCTTTTTATGAATCTCGCACGATGGATTTCAATAAATAAATGGGCTTCAGTGGATAATTACATCAATAACTTATTCGTCCCGCAGGATTCTGCGTTAGAACATGCTTTGCAAACCAGCGCCAAAGCCAATCTTCCCCCCGTTAATGTTACGCCCTATCAGGGAAAGTTTTTGCAATTGCTCGCGCAAATGCGCGGCGCGCGAAATATTTTGGAAATCGGCACGCTCGGCGGCTATGGCAGCATCTGGCTCGCACGCGCATTGCCGGAAGGCGGACGGCTGGCAACGCTGGAAGCGGATACCAGACACGCCGAAATTGCCCGGGAAAATATTTGTTTTGCCGGACTGGCCAACATCATTGAACTGCATTTGGGTCTCGCTACAAAAACGATGCAACTGTTCATTACTGAAAAGCGTGAGCCGTTTGATTTTATTTTCATTGATGCCGATAAAGAAAGTTATCCGCAGTATTTTGAATTGGGATTGAAACTCTCCCGCATCGGCACTTGCATTGTGGCTGACAATGTCATTCGTGAAGGCGCGGTGAACAATCCGCGTCAAAACGGTCCCGAAATTCGCGGTATTCGTCGTTTCATGGAATTGCTCGCCGCCGAATCGCGTGTCACGGCAACCGCCATCCAGACCGTCAACCGCAAACGCCACGATGGATTTGCGATTGCGTTGGTGACTTCATAAACTATAGGCGATTTTATGGCTGGATTCCTCGACGAAATTGAGCCGTTGAAACAAGCCGCGCTGGCCGACCTGAAAGCTGCGCCCGACCTCGCCGCGATCGAACAGGCCAAGGGCAACTGGATTGGCACGCACGCCAAGTTCACCGCGCTGATGAAACAGCTTGGCACCCTGTCGAAGGAGGAAAGGCCCGCTGCCGGCAAGGCCATCAACGCGGCCAAGGTCGAACTTGAAGCTGCGCTGGCCGAACGCCGCTCCGAACTCGAGCTGGCGGCGTCGCTACCCAGGGAACCGACCGATTTCACGTTGCCCGGACGCCGTCGTTCGCTCGGCAAACTCCATCCGCTCACGCAGGTGACCGAGGACATCGTCCGCAGCTTCCGCAAAATTGGTTTTGTGGTCGCCGACGGCCCGGAGATCGAGGACGAATATTATTGTTTCGACGCGCTCAACACGCCCGCCGACCATCCGGCGCGCGACACGCAGGACACTTTCTATCTTGCAAACAAACCGGACGATAATTCCCCCTCTCCCGGGGGAGAGGGCCGATGTCCTTCGCCCACGGGAGTGGGAGAAGGTGCCCGAAGGGCGGATGAGGGGAGTCAGAGAGAGAACAAACTCTGCGGAGAGGGTGGCGCGGCAGCGCCGGGTGAGGGTCGTGGGGCAGCCACACAATTCTGCGGCGAGGGCGAGCGCAAACCATTTCTTCTCCGCACCCACACTTCCTCCGTTCAAATCCGCGTGATGAAATCGCAGCCGCCACCGGTGCGCATCATCGTGCCGGGCCGCGTCTATCGCCGCGACAACGCCGACGCCACGCACAACCCGACCTTCCAGCAAATCGAAGGACTTTACGTGGACAAAAACGTCACCGTTGGCGACCTCAAGGGCACGGTAGAATTTGTCTTCAAGGAACTACTCGGCGAGGAGACAAAGATCCGATTTCGTCCGCACTATTTCAGTTACACCGAGCCGAGCTTCGAGATTGATTTCAGCAACGCGCTCGTGAAAAAGCTGGGCAAGGACTGGCTGGAAATTGCCGGGTGCGGCATGGTGCATCCGGCGGTCTTCGAAAACGTCGGCTACGATCCTGAAATCTGGACCGGCTGGGCGTTCGGCTTTGGCATCGAACGCATCGCCATGATCCGCTACGGCATCAACGACATCCGGCTCTTTTACGAAAATGACGTCCGGTTCTTGAAACAATTTTAATTATTGGGAAATTTGGTGGGGCGAGACTCTGTCGAGCCCTGACTAAAGCTCCATTGGAGCGAAATATTTGTGGTATCAAACATATGAACATATGAAAAATACATCGAATCGCATTCTCTGGTTTGCCGGTCTGGCCGCAGCAATTTTGTTCACGGCCGGTTGTCAATGTTCCAAGCCCGTCTCCAACTCAACGTCGGTGTCGGCGTCTGCTGCCGTTGCCGCAGTGTCTCCGCCCACCAAGGCAGCGCAGGCAGCGATGACGCCGGAGCATGCGCTGGCGGAATTAAAGGCGGGCAACGCCCGGTTTGTGGCCGGGCATCCACTCGCCCGCAATCTGCCGGCGGATGTCAAAGCCACCGCTTCCGGTCAATATCCCTTTGCCGTGGTCCTGAGCTGCCTGGACTCCCGCCAGCCCATCGAAATCGTTCTGGACCAAGGCATCGGTGACATTTTCAGCGCGCGCGTTGCCGGCAACGTGCTGAATGACGACATTCTTGGCAGCATGGAATTCGCCTGCAAGGTTTCAGGCGCAAAATTGATTGCCGTCATCGGCCATTCCAATTGCGGCGCCATCAAAGGTGCGGTGGACGACGTGGAACTGGGCAACCTCACCGGCCTGCTCGACAAGATCAAGCCGGCAATGGACGCGGTTCCCGCCGACGTCCAGCCGCGCAATTCAAAGAACCCCGAATTTGTGAGCAAAGTGGCTGAGGCGAACGTGCGGCTGGTCATGCAAGAAATCCGTGATCGCAGCCCCATCCTGCGCGAGATGCTCGATAAAGGTCAGATCGGACTGGTGGGCGGCATGTACGACCTCTCCACCGGCGAAGTTCATTTCTTCGACAAATAGATATGTTACGGCACCAATAACATCCGGCTGTTTTACGAAAACGACAAGCGCTTTTTGAGGCAGTTTTAAGGATTCCAAACAACGGTTGACAGGATTCCAAATCAGGCTATTTTAGAAGCATGAAAACGACAATTGATATTCCGGATAAAATACTTCGTGAAGCTATCAAGCATACCGGCGCGAAGACCAAACGCGATGCCGTTGTCAGCGCCGTGGAGAATTTCAACCGTCGTCAACGGCTCGCGGCGCTGGCTGAACGGCTGCACGGTTCGTGCCCCAACTTCATGACGCAGGAAGACCTCAGACAAATGCGCCAGGACCACAAATGGGGGGCGAAGCGATGACGCTGGTGGACGCTTCCAGTTGGATTGAATTTCTGCGCCAGCGCACGAGCGAACCGGGGCTTCGGGTCAAAAGCCTGCTCGCTGACGGAAGTGCGGTCTGGTGCGAACTGACGATTGTGGAGCTTTGGAATGGCGCGCGCGGCCATGTCGAAAAATCGGTGCTCGAAGAATTGGAGGAGGAACTGAGGATTTATCCCATCAACGAGGCAGTGTGGAAAATGGCCCGTGTTTTGGCGCGAGGCTGCCGCGAACATGGAATCAACGCACCGGCCACAGATGTTGTCATTGCCGCCTGCGCGGCAAACCACGGCTTGAAACTTGAACATTGCGACAGCCACTTCGACAAAATCCTGCCCATCGCAGCCAAAATATGAACGCACGCGTCACCATGATTCGCTACGGCATCAACGACATCCGCCTCTTTTACGAAAACGACGTGCGGTTTTTGAAACAGTTTTAGCGCAAATAAACTTTACTCTATGAAGCCAATGATTCTCTCAAAACGTTTTGAAGTAACAATTCCAAAACAAGTGCGGAATTCGCTTAAGCTGCGAGTTGGGCAAAAATTGCAAATCCAAAATACCGACTCGCACATCATTTTAATTCCACGAAGCAAAGCTCCGTTAACGGTCATTTGAAAAGTGATAACGAGGTGAAGGATTTTTTGATTTCAATTCACCCAGAAATGAAAAAATTATTTGAGCTATGGCAAAAAGCAGGAATGGCAAATTTTACTTTAACGAGTGTTGGAATTGCAATTGCTCATGCAAACCTGCACAGAAGAACAGGCATGTCTGCTGATTTAGGTCTTTGGATAAATTAATCCCAAAATGAAAGTAACGCTCAACTGGCTCAAACAATACGTTGATTTCGACTGGTCGCCGGAGGAATTGACCGAGCGGCTCACCATCCTTGGACTCGAAGCCGAGGGCATCCACAAAATCGGCGGCGAGTTCGAAGGCATCGTCATCGCCCAAATCCTCACGCGCGATCCCGTGCCCGGCACGGACAAGCTCTCCGTCTGCAAGGTCAACGATGGCAAGGGCGAGCGCATCATCATTTGCGGCGCGCAAAACCATAAGCCCGGCGACAAGGTTCCGCTCATCCTGCCAAACTTCGCGTTGCCGCTGAAACCGGGCGAAAAGGAACCGTTCGTCATCAAGGAACGAAAAGTTTTTGGCATCACCAGCCACGGCATGATGTGTTCGCCGCAGGAACTCGGGTTGCCCGACAAGGTGGAGGGCCTGCTCATCCTGCCGGCGGACGCGCCCGTGGGAAAACCGTTCGCCGAATATCTCGGTCGCAGCGGTAGCGACGTGGTTTATGATTTGGAAATCACGCCGAACCGGCCGGATTGGAACAGCGTCATCGGCATCGCCCGCGAAATCGCTGCAGTGACGGGGAACAAACTTAGATTGCCTGACGTTGGTGGGGCGAGCGTCCCCGCGAGCCGGTCTTTGCAGGCGGCCATCACGGCTCGTCAGGAGCCTCGCCCCACCGCTGCCGATTTGGTCAGCGTGCGCATCGAAGACGCCGAGCTTTGCCCGCGTTACACCGCCCGCGTCGTGAAAGGCGTGAAAATCGGGCCAAGTCCGGATTGGCTGCGCTCGATGCTGGAAAAAGTCGGCATCCGTTCGATCAACAACGTCGTGGACGTGACGAATTACGTGCTGATGGAAACCGGCCACCCGCTGCACGCGTTTGATTATCATCTTATTGCCAAATCAAACGTAGGACAGGCGTCCCGCCTGTCTCAACCTTCAAAAGGCAAAGATGGAGACAGGCAAGATGCCTGTCCTACGATCATCATCCGTCGCGCCAATGCCGGAGAGAAGTTCAAAACCCTCGACGGTGTCGAACGCACGTTGACGAACGAAATGCTTCTGATTGCCGACGAACAAAAAGGCATCGCCCTGGCCGGAATCATGGGCGGCCAGAACACGGAAATTAACAATTCGACGACGGACGTGCTCATCGAGAGCGCCTATTTTTCGCCGACCAACATCCGCCGCACCAGCAAGGCGCTCGGTCTGCGCAGCGAATCCAGCTACCGCTTCGAGCGCGGCGCGGACATCGGCATCTGTGACTGGGCGAGTCAACGCGCGGCGCAATTGATTTTGGAAACCGCCGGCGGCGAACTGGCCGAAGGCGTTGTGGACGCGTATCCGAAACCGGTCGGGCCGAAGGAAATCCCCTTGCGCCATCACAAGGTCAACGAACTGCTTGGCATCGCCTTGAAACCGGAGGAGTGCGAATTTTATCTCGGTCAACTTGGCTTGAAGGCTGCGAATCGCAAGGCGCGTCCGGTGGGATCAGGTGCCACGCCGGAGCCGGTGACGTTTCAAATTCCGACCTTCCGCGTGGACTTGAAACGCGAGGTGGATTTGATTGAGGAAATCGCCCGCCTGCACGGCGTGGATAAGATTCCAGCCACACCGCCGCGCGGGGCGATTGGCGCGAACGCGTTTGATTCCGTCCACGACGAAATCGCCGAGGCGCGGAGAATTTTGAGCGGATTGGGATTGAACGAGGCGGAAGGGCAAACATTGATTTCGAGTGCGGAATTCGGAATGCGGAGTGCGGAATCCGTAATGTTGGCGAATCCGTTGAGTTCGGAGATGGACGTGCTGCGGCCGAGCCTGTTGCCCGGCTTGATTCATTCGCTGCGGCACAACGTCAGCCACAAGAATTACGACGTGGCTTTGTTTGAAATCGGACGGGTATTTGCACAAGGTAGGGACGCTGCGCTGCGGCGTCCGGACAGCGCAGCGCGCTCTCCCTACCAGGAAGAACGCCGCGTGGCCATTGCGCTCACCGGTCAACGTCAGCCACTGTTTTGGAGCGGCAGCGAACGCGACGCGAAATTCGATATTTATGATTTGAAAGGTTTGCTCGAGGAATTTCTGGCGCAATTTGGCTTGCGCGGAATTTTATTCGCGCCTTGGAATGTCGCATCCAAGATGTTTTCAGAGTTGGCAACAGTTTCACTCGGCGAAAAATTATTTCTCGGCACATTTGGCCAATTATCGCCGGTCGTAGCCAAAAAATACGACTTGCGCGACGCTGTTTTCCTTGCGGAATTGAACCTCGGTCAACTCCTCGCGCGGCGGAACCGGGCCAAGTCCTTCAAGCCGTTGCAGCAATTTCCGGCGATTCGCCGCGACGTGGCGATGATTGTGCCCGAAGCCACGACGCATGAAGCGGTCTTGCAGATCCTGAAGCAGGCCAGGCCGGCGAATCTGGAAGCCGTGGAATTGTTCGACGTGTTCCGGGGCAAGCACGTGCCGGAAGGTCAAAAGAGCCTGGCCTACGCCTTCACCTATCGTGCTGCGGACAAGACGTTGACCGATGCCGAGGCGAACGCCGCACACACAAAAGTTGTGGAGGCGTTCAAGACGCAATTGAAAGCGGTTGTGCGGGAATAAATATGAGAACGCAGCAGCGGTCGGCAGACCGCGGCAAAATCGAAGAAGCGAAATATGCGGCGCTCTGCCGAGGCGCCGCTACGCCGGCAAAATTACTCCGTCTGCACAAATGGTGGCATCGGGCAATCCAGCGTGTCGGCAATGGCGCGCAACAATTCGGCTTCGCTTTCCAGAATTACGCCTTCGGCGCCGACCGTATGAATACAGGCTTCAAGCAGGTTCTTTTTGATGATCGGCACGGCCTGCGCGAGGCGATTGAGTGCGGCGTCGAGCTGCGTCACCCCGCATTGTTCGCGCGGCAGCAAATTTAATTCGCCATCATCTGGCGCGCGCAGGTACGGCGCGCCTTGTTCGAAGGCCTTTTGAATTTCAGCGGCATCGCTGCTCCCGACGTTTGCCAGCGCGGACAGCACGACAGCGCAATCCGGCACGAGCGGTTTGAGCGTGTAATATTGAACCGTCGGCGGGCGCGCCTTGCCAAATTGAGGCGCGAGGTGGTGGAGCACGATTTTCTGGAGCACGTATTCAAACAATTCGACCTTCCCGTCACTTGCGATGAGCCATTGAAGCGTTTGAGAGAATTGGTTGAACTGTTCCGCCGTCAAATGCCGGAGCGTGCCCAGGGCGAGATTCACCATCGGCAAATGCGCGTGAGCGGCAGCGGAGGAAACATCGGGAAATAACGCGGCGGTCTTTTCGTGGATCGGTGGCTCAACACGTTTGGCAAGTTCGGCGAGCTGTGTCGCGCGTGTCGCTTCGTCCGGACTGAGTAGCATCGCATAAATGAGCGCGACGGCGTCGAGCGGTTCGCGGGCGGCGGCTTTGACGCTGTCGGGCAGCGACGCGCGCAATTGCTCCGCGTATTTCAGATGCAATGGCGTGGGATTGCCGAGATTCGGCAGAATCGAACGCGGTCTGATGACCGGTGGTTGTTGGGGTGGCTGTTCCTCGCTGCCCGCCGCGATAATCGCGCCACCCAGCACCGATCCGAAAAGGTTCGGTATCGGCTGGCGTTTCGGTGTTGAAATTTCTTCAGCCGGCTGGTCGCGCCCATCGTATCGAACGTACGGAAATTTTCCGTCGAAATTCGGGTCAAAAACGCGAATGCGTTCTGCGAGCGGCGGATGGGTTTCGAGCAGTCCGATGAACGGCTCGCTGACGCCGTTCCCAAAAAACATGTGAGAAAGTTCCTCGGCGTGCGCGTGGCTGAGGCGCGAACCCATTTCGCCAAGGCCACCGATTTTTTTCAGTGCGCCGGTGATGCCTCCTGGATTGCGCGTGAATTGGACGGACGAGGCGTCGGCGAGGAATTCGCGCTGGCGGCTGACGGCGGCCTGAATGAGGCGTCCAAAAAAAACGCCGATGTAGCCGACGGCCAGCAGCAACAGACCGAGCAGGGGCAAAGGATTTTGTCCGCGCCCGCGCCCGCCGCCGCGCGCCGTTTGCAAAAGCACCCGGCCGATGATGGCCAGGCAAAGGATGCCAAAGATGATTCCCATAAGCCGGAGGTTTAGCCGCATATCACCGTTGAGAATGTGGCTGAATTCGTGGCCGATAACGCCTTGCAATTCGTCGCGCGACAAAATTTTCATGCAGCCGCGCGTCACGGTGATGGTCGCGTCGCCGGGTTTGTGGCCGGCGGCGAAGGCGTTGATGCCGTGCTCCTCATCCATGACATAGACGTGCGGCACGGGCACGCCGGAGGCAATGGCCATTTCCTCGACGACGTTGAGCAGTTTGCGTTCGTCGGGATCATTCGTGTTTGGATTAAGGAGGCGTCCACCCATCATTTCCGAAACCGCGCTGCCGCCGGCGGACAGCGCCATGGTTTTATAACTACTGCCGATCAAAATGACCGCAATTGTGCCGAGCGCGACGCCGAGAAAAAGTTGCGGATTCCACAAGGCGAATGGCGGCTGTTCCTCGTTGCGATGATGCTGCTGTGATTGGACGCCGGAAAAAATCAAAGCCGCCGCGATGTGGATGGCGACAATCATTGCCGCGACCGCCATCATAAAATAAAGAACGAGCCACTTGGTTTTTTTTCTGGCTTTGTCCTGCTGCGCGAAAAAATCCATTTCGGGAGGGACGGCTATTCGCCGTCCCAAAAAATTAATTGGGGACGGCGGTATGCCGTCCCTCCCACGATTTACGAGAATGAAACCTTCGGCGCATCCTTCTGCTCCGGTTTGTCAATGACGAACAGTTCCGCCGGACCGAAGTTGAAGATGCCCGCGATGATGTTCGACGGGAAAACCTCCCGGTCGGTGTTATAGACCATGACGGAATCGTTGTAAGCCTGCCGGGCGAAGGAAATTTTGTTCTCCGTCGAGGTCAATTCCTCGGTGAGTTGCATCATGTTCTCGTTGGCCTTCAAATTGGGGTATTGTTCGGAGACCATCATCAGCCGGCTCAATGTCCCGGCAAGTCCGGTTTCGGCGGAAGCGAGATTTTTCATGGCGCTCGCGTCACCGGGATTGGCGGCGGCGGCCTGCGAGGCGGCGTAGGCGATGTTGCGCGCCTTGGTGACATTCTCCAGCGTCTCGCGTTCGTGCTTGATGTAGCCTTTGGCAATCTCGACCAGGTTCGGAATCAGGTCGTAGCGGCGTTTGAGCTGCACGTCAATCTGTGCATAGGCGTTCTTGAACCGGTTCCGCAGCGTGACGAGTTTGTTGTAGCCGCCGACGATGAAGGCAACGAGGCCCACCAGCACAACCAGTACAACAATAATCAATCCAATTAGCATGGTCATAATATTCCTTTGTTAAGTTTGCTCTTCTACTAAGCCAAAGTCCGCCACCCGGCAATGATAATTTGCCGCGCTTTTTGGAATCACTCGCGGTGGGGTGAGCGTCCTCGCGAGCCGAAATCAAGTGTTTTTAACGGCTCGCCGGAAGTCTCACCTCACCCAATGGCAGTCACTCACGGCTCGACAAACACTGGCATGCCGATCCAGACGAGATGGCTCAAGTACTCCGCGTCCCAATTCGCCAGCCGGAAACAGCCGTGCGATTCGGTGCGTCCGACCTGCTCCGGGTTCGGCGTGCCGTGAATGCCGTAACCCGATTTGTCCAGGCCAATCCACGCCACGCCGACCGGATTGTTCGGGCCGGGCGGCAAGACCAGTTTTTGGTTGAGCTGTCGCGCCTCCGGCGATTCGGGAAACAATTCCGGGTCGAAGGTGTAATTCGGATTCGGCGCGATGACGACAACGTGCAGTTCGCCCACCGGACGTTTCTCGACCCGCGCCGCGATGCTGCACGGGAAATGCGCGAGCAGATTGGTTTCCTCGTCGAATGCCTCCAAAAATTTGTCGCCGAGATGAATGACGGCAAATGCCGCCTGGTTCGTCGGCGCGGGATAATTCACGTCGGGAATTTTCACGACCGTACCGGCGGTGAGGTTGGTCCAATTCTCGTTTGGATTGAGCTGCCGGATCAGTACGGGATGCGCGTGACTTTTTTCGGCGACGAGTTCGAGTTCGGTTTCGTAATCCAGCGCGGACTGCTGCGACTTGGCCAGCCACGTCTTGCCCAGCGGCTGCAACCGTGCGAGGTCGTTCGTCGTGACCACGCAGGTTGTCAGCGGGGGCAAATCGAGCGTGAGCCGCGCGCCGGTTTCTGCGTCCAGCACGCCGGTCGGCGGCAAATTTTCCCTTTCCTGAAATACGGAAATTGCCTTCCTCGTTTGCGAACCGATCGCACCATCAATTGAACCCGGTGAAATGCCGCGGCGCGCCAATGCGATTTGTGCTTCAAACACATTGCGCGCTGCGCGCGGAAAACCGCCGCCGGCTTCAGTTGCCGCATTCCACGGGCGCGCCGTGGATTTGGCCGGCGGCGGCGCAACGACGCGGGCCGGTTTGACAGGCTGTTCGTGCGGCCACCAAAACCAGGCTGCGATGGCAACGATGGCCAGGACAAACAGCCAGCGAATGACGCCGCCTTTGTTGGGGCGCTTGCCCGGCAATTGATATTTCGGCTTTGAACGGCGTGCCACGCCGGCATTAAGCCACAGGCCAAACGGCGACCCAAGAGCGAAGTCAGCACCAGGAAGGAGAACGATTCGCCCAAGCCAGATTCAGCATGCCGTCGCCGATGATCCGGGCGGCGTCATCGTAGCTGACCAAACCGGTGTTGATGATCATGTGGTAGAGCAGGGGATTCTCGATGTCGGCGCCAAAGTACTTTTTGAGATAACGCTGGCGGGCGTGGTCTTCGCGCAGGCAAAACTTGCGCGCCTCGATTTTGGTCATGTTATAGGCTTCATGGGCGTGCTCAACCCGGTCATCAAGCGGCGCCACCAGGCGGACATGGAGCACGTGCGGCAGCCTAGCGGTAACGATGTTGGCGCCGCGGCCGATGAGGATGACGTTGCCCGCCTCGGCCAGTTTGAGCATGGTCTCGGCGGTCTGATGAATCACGGTGGTTGACGGCGGATGCACTCCAAACACATCGGCCATGATGTCTTCCAATTCCGAAATACGGTCTTCCGGCAGAAATTTCGCCAGGCACGCCGGAAGATTGTGGTCTTCAAGGACCTTGTCCATGAGGTTGCGATCAAACACCATCCACGGGCAGGCGTTTCCGGCAGAATGGCTCTGCAAATAATGAGCCAGTTTTTCGGCGACGACAAACGCCCCGCAACCCGCCTGCCGGGAAATCGTCACCGTGCGGCGCACGTTTTTTTGCACCAGCGAATCCAATCCTTCGACGAATTGCACCTGGCTGCTGATGAAGGACGGACAATGTTCAAGACCGTGGTTAATCATAATGACCTCTAGGTTCGCGGATTTGATGTGCAGCAGGGGGACAGGCCGTGCTTTTGTGTCCGGCAATGGCCATTTCGATTAAAACCCGTTGAGTCTGCATCGCGTTCATAACTGCTTTCGGGTTTCGACACCGGCGTTGCGCATCATGCTCATTCCTGCCGGCTCTTGATGCACCATACGCCCCCGACACCGCCGATTTCAAGGGTAGCCAGACGATTTGATAACGGCTAATTCAAAAGATTAACCATCGGCAACAGGCGACGGCGGCGCGGCTCATGGCCAAGTGAGCATTTCGCAGTAGGCGCGCCGGATTTGGTCAACGATCGCCGATGACGCGACGGGTTCGCCATCAAGGGCGGTCACCGGCACGATGCCGAACGCGCTTTGTGTGATGAAAATGCCTTTGGCATTCCGCAGCCCCCCGGGTTTGATGACGCGCTGGTTTGTTTGCAAACCCAACGTCTGGCAGATTTCGAGCACGACAGCGCGCGTGATGCCCGGCAGCACGCCGCGATCAGCCGGCACAGTGCAAACCCGGCCACGGAAAACCCAAAACAAATTGCCGCTCGCAGTTTCGGCCACTTCCCCATTTGTGTTGATGAGCAGCGCTTCGTCCGCGCCTTTTTCAATCGCTTCAATGCGCGCCATGACCTGCGTGAGCTTGTTCATCGTTTTGAATGCTGCGAGCGGATCGGTGGCGGGGACTCGAAACGATGACGTGGCCAGACTCCACTGGATCATGTTTTCCAATGCTGGCGCCGGGTGCTGCGACATCACAACTGTCGGTTTGCCATCCGGTTTGGGCGTGTAACCGCGTTCGCCCGGGCCACGGGTGAGTGTCACGCGCAAAATCGCGTCGGATGTTTTATTTTTCCCGATGAGTTGCCCGGCAAAATCCTGCAATTCCTTAGGCGTGAACGGACATTTGATTTTCAGGAAATCCGCGCCGCGCATCATCCGTTCCAGATGCTGCGCCATGCGAAATGGCCGGCCGTTGCAGACGCGCATCGTTTCAAACAGCCCGTCGCCGTACGTGAAACCGCGGTCGTTGATGGAAACGACCGCTTGCGCCGCGGGCACAAACTGGCCATTGAGGAAAACGAGCATGAAGATTTTTAACGCAAAGGCACGGAGACGCAAAGGCGCAAAAGAACGAATCCGCTAATTTCACAAATTTTCACGGATGGAATCCGTGTTCCCTGGCGCAATTTGCGGATGGAACCAGAACTTTCAATTGTAACGCGGCCAGAAAACCTGCGGCTTTTGCTAGCGTTTCCTCATATTCCGCCTCTGGAATTGAATCCGCCACGATGCCCGCGCCGACGTTGAAGTGCGCCAGACCGTCTTTGCAAACCGCCGTGCGAATCGTGATGCTCAACTGGCTTTCGCGGTTGAAACCGAGATAGCCGTGGCAGCCGGTGTAAGGCCCGCGCGCAATCGGTTCCAGTTCGTCAATGATTTGCATCGCACGGAATTTGGGCGCGCCGGTAATGCTGCCCCCGGGAAAACATGACGCCAGTGCGGCAAAATGCGTCACATTGCTTCTCAGCCGGCCTTCAACCGTTGAGACCAGATGCTGCACCTGGACGAAGCGTTCGAGCCGCGCCAGCTCCGGCGTTTGCACCGACCCAAACTCGCACACCTTGCCGAGGTCATTGCGCAGCAGGTCGGTAATCATTACGAGTTCGGCCAGCTCCTTCGCGCTGGTTTGAAGTTCGTAGGCGAGCTGCGCGTCGCGCGTGGAGTCGGCGTCACGCGGGCGCGTGCCTTTGATGGGCCGAGTCTGGATGTGCGAGCCGCTCAAACGTAAAAACTGTTCCGGCGACGACGATGCAATCTGGAAACCGCCGCAATCCATGAAGGCGGAGAACGGAGCGGGGGAGACGGCGCTCAAGCGGTGGAAAAGTTCCCAGCCCGGCTTCGCCAAAGCGCTTCGCCGCGGCAAGCCGGCAAAATCGCACGGGGCGGTCAGGCGTTGCGACAAGTTTACCTGGTAAATGTCGCCGGCGCGGATGTAAGCCTGGGCGCGATCAACGGCGGAAAGAAAATCAGCTTTTGAGCAGTTTGAAACAACGCCCGCCCTCACCCCAGCCCTCTCCCCCGGGAGAGGGAGTAGCTTTCGCAAGTCGGAACGACTTTGCGGATCGCAGGCGCTTTCCCCGGCTGACGAATTATTCTCCCTCGCCCTTTCCGAAAGGGAGAGGGCCGGGGTGAGGGTTTTCCCCAAACGTGTTTGCCAAAATTCAAGTTGTTCCTTAGCCTGTTTTTTGCTCCGCGAACCGTCGGCATCGAGACCGGTGGAAATGGCAAAAACTTTTCCGATCTGATGATCGAACACGACCAGACTGTCGTAAAACCCGACATGGCAGTCAGGCAGTTCGAGGTCGTTGACGGCGCGGCGCGGGAGCTTCGGCTCGGTGAAATTTTTCAGGTCGTAACCCCAGTAACCGAAGCAGCCGCCGAGTGGAAACGGCAGATCTATTTCATCCAGCAGTTCGAAACGCGACATCAAACTGTCGAGCAAATGCCACGGGTTGCCGAATTGGATCTGGGGTCTGGCGTCTGGCGTCCAGGGTCTGGCGTCCGGGGTCTGGCGTCTGGAGATTTCGCAACGCGAACCAAATGAACGAAACGAGAGAAATGGGTTTGCGGTGACAAATGAATAACGAGCCGACGGCGAATCAAATGATGAGGTTCGCAACAAGATGACGCCACTCGCGCCCCGCAGATTTTCGACAAGCGATTCGGGCGCCTGCGCGGTGGGGATTTCGTGAATCAGCGGGCGCATCTCCAGATCACGCAAATGCCCTGGGCGGAACGCCGGGGGGGCCGACACGACGTTCGTAGTCCAGAATGCGGTCAACGGCCTCCTGCGGATCATCGGTCACGGTGACGAGGTCGAGATCGCCGGGACTGATGAATTTATTTTTTTCCTTCACTTCCGTTTTCAGCCAGCGCAGCAGTCCGCTCCAATGGCCGCGCCCGAACAGTATGAGCGGGAATTGGGGGATGCGTTCGGTTTGCACGAGCGTGGTGATTTCAAAAAATTCATCGAGCGTCCCGAAACCGCCGGGCATGAACACAAAGCCGAGGCTGTATTTCACGAAACAAACCTTGCGCGCAAAAAAATAATGGAAGTGCAGCGGCACATTGGCGTAATGGTTGCCGGCCTGCTCGCGAGGCAATTCGATGTTGAGGCCGACGGATTTGCCGCCGCCCTGCGCCGCGCCCTTGTTGGCGGCTTCCATGATGCCGGGGCCGCCGCCGGTGACGACGGCGAGGTTGTGCTGCGCGAGGCCCTTGGCGATGGCCACGGCGGCGTGATAATACCTGTCACTCGGGCGCGCGCGCGCGGAGCCGAAAATCGTGACGGCGGGGCCGACTTGCGAAAGCGTCTGGAAGGAATCCACGAACTCGGACATGATGCGGAAAATGCGCCAGGGATCCTCACGAACAAATGAAGTGGTGTCGTTCA
>Ga0181523_10000611_pt1 | contig 40597 bp, 37 predicted proteins | sample PEATcosm2014_Bin_43_FD_119752 | JGI IMG/M metagenome (GOLD analysis project Ga0181523, IMG submission 119752) | Peatland microbial communities from MTU Mesocosm Facility, Houghton, MI, USA - PEATcosm2014_Bin05_30_metaG | ecosystem: Environmental > Terrestrial > Soil > Wetlands > Peat | place... | reverse complement strand
GTGTCGCCCACCGCCTGGAAGCTCGCCACCGCCGAGCGTAAGAGAACGATCGCTATGATTCCAAATCCATAGGCCGACAGCACGGCGGCTGAGGCGTCCGCCGCGTCGAGGGTGAAGGCGCCGCGTACGAAGATGCCGCGCATGATGAATTCCGGGATCATGATGAAGGCGACGAAGAAGGGTGCCGTCAGCGCAAGCGAGAGCGCCATGGTCCGGTTTTGCGCGTGCAGGGCGCCGCCAGGATCCCCGGCGGCGAGAAAGCGGCTCATGCGCGGCAGCAGCACGGTGCCCGCGGCGATGCCGATGACGCCAAGCGGCAGCTGATAAATGCGATCGGCGTAATAGATCGAGGAGGGGCCGCCGGTCGGCAGCATCGAGGCGATGATCGTATCGGTGAAGAGGGCGATCTGGACGCCGGCCGAACCGATCACCGCCGGCCCGAGGGTCGTCAGGAAACGCCTGACGTTCGGGGTCATCTCGGGCCAGGCGAAGCGCTCCAGAATGCCCGCGCGCCAGGCCGCGAAGGTCGTCAGGGCGAGTTGCAGAACGCCCGAGACGGTGAGGCCCCAGCTCGCCGCCGCCGCGGCGTTCGGAAACAGGAAGGCGATGCCAAGAAAGCCGATCATCACGACATTCATGATGACCGACGTGAAGGCGGCGGCGGTGAACAGCCCGTGCGCGTTCAAGGCGCCGGACTGCAGCGTCACCAGCGTCATCAATAGCAAATAGGGGAACGTGATCTTCGTCAGCGTCACCGTCAGCGCGAACTTGTCGGGATATTCGCGATAGCCGGGCGCGAGCAGGTCGATGAGCGCCGGCGTGAAGGCGAGGGCGAGCGCAAGCAGAATGAGCTGGAGAACGAGCAGGCCGACGAAGATCTGGCCGGAAAACCGCCTCGCCCCCTCGAGGCCTTCGCTATGCAGCACGTGCGAATAGGTCGGCACGAACGCTGCGTTCCAGGCGCCTTCGCCGAAGATGGCGCGAAAATGATTGGGCAGGCGCTGCGCCACGACGAAGGCGTCGTTCAAAAGACCGGCGCCGAGGATCGCCCCCAGCAAGACGTCGCGCAAAAAGCCCGCGCCGCGCGAAAGCAGCGTGATGCCGCCGACCGAAAAGAGGCTTTTGTACATCGCGGGCTCAGACCCAATCGCCGCGCGTGCGGGTCGACAGCTCGTCCTGAGCGACCGGCGTCAGCCCGACGCGCTCCTCGATGAGATAGAGCGGGCGGCGCTTCACCTCCGCGAAGATGCGGCCGATATATTCCCCGAGAATGCCGAGGGAGAGCAGTTGAACGCCGCCGAAGAAGGTGATCGACACGATGAGGGAGGCGAAGCCGGGGACGTCGACGCCGAGGATCAGGGTCCGGATGATGTAAAAGCTCGCCAGGGCCAGCGCCAGCAAGGAGATCGCGAGGCCGACATAGGTCCAGATCTTCAGCGGCATGGTCGTAAACGACATCAGGCCGTCGAGCGCGAAATGGGTCAGCTTGCGATAGCTGAATTTGGATTGACCCTGCAGCCGCGGCGCGACCTCGAAGGGGATGCCGATCGATTTGAACCCAATCCAGGCATAGAGCCCCTTCGAGAAACGCGCATGTTCGCGCATCGTCCTGAGCGCCGCGACGGCCTTTGCGTCGAGCAGGCGGAAATCGCCCGCGCCGCGCGGCAGCCGGGTTTCCCCCAGCGCGTCGAACAGCCGGTAGAAGCGCTGCGTCAGCAGGCGCCGCAACCGCGAATCGGCGGCCCGGTCGATGCGCTGGCCGTAGACGTTCTTGTAGCCCTCCCGCCATTTTTCGACGAAGCTCCGGATGATTTCGGGCGGATGCTGGAGGTCGGCGTCCATGATGACCGCCGCGGCGCCGCTGGCGTGGTCGAGCCCCGCCGCGATCGCGATTTCCTTGCCGAAATTGCGGCTGAGCGCGATGGCGCGAATGCGCGGATCGGCGTCGTGGGCCTTGCGCAAGATCTCGAGCGTATGGTCGATCGAGCCATCGTCGACGAAAATGACTTCAAACGAGCGCGCGCAGGATTCGAGAACCGGAATCAGCCGATCCAGCAATGGTCGCAGATTGTCGGCCTCATTGTAGACCGGCGCGACCACGGAAAGCTCCGCTCCCGCCATGACCGCCTCGGTTCTCGTCATCGACCGGTCTCTTTTCTTGGGCCGCTCAGCATTGCACGGAACGCTCGGAATTGATGCTCTTGCCAGCGCCCGCGCCGACGCGCTTCAAAGGACGCGCGCGCGGAAAAACGCCGGGTCGTCGGCAACGAACGGCCTGGCAAACTGTTGTCATTCCAACCGAAGCGAAATTCGAGTCCGATGCTCTAGGCTTTGGCATTGAATTGCGCAAGACAGGGTCTAAAATTGGCGCCGATCGGATTCGGCGGGTCGGCGAGCCGGGAGGAGGGGCACGGGCATGGGCGTAAAGGGCGGAGGCGGCCGGGCTTCCTTGTCGATCAGCCTTTGCGCCGATGATTTCGGCTTGTCGCCCGGCGTGAACCGAGGCGTTCTCGAGGCGTTGGCGGCGGGCCGCCTTAGTGCGACCAGCGTGATGACGACGCGCCCTTCATGGCCGAAGGACGCGTCCGCGCTCCGCCGCTACGCGGCGAGGGCCGACATCGGGCTGCACCTCAATCTGACTTTGGGGTCGCCGTTGAGCTTCATGCCGCGCTTTGCGCCGGCCGGACATCTGCCTGATATATCGCGTCTTCTGAAGGCTGCGCACAAGGGCGATTTGCCCGAGCTCGAAATCAGGCGCGAGATCGCACGCCAGCTCGACGGCTTCGTTGAACATTTTGGCGCGCCGCCCGATTTCGTCGACGGGCACCAGCATGCGCACATCCTCGCGCCCATCCGCCGCTGGTTGTTCGACGAAGTCGACGCGCGCGGCCTTACCGGGAAGATCTGGCTGCGCGACTGCGCCGATCGTGCCTCTCGCATTCTGCGCCGCAACACGGAGCTGAAGAAAGCCTTCGCCGTCTCCTGGCTCGGCAGGGGATTCGCGCGGGAGGCGGCCGCGCGCGGCTTTTCCACCAATGAGGGGTTTTCGGGGTTTTCGGGCTTTGACCCCTGCGCCGATTACGCCGCCGATTTCGCGACTTATCTCCGCGCGCCGGGACGCCGTCATCTCGTCATGTGTCATCCCGGCTATTGCGACGCCGAGCTGGTTCTCATCGATCCGGTGACGCTGACGCGGGAAAGGGAGCTGAGTTTCCTGCTCTCGCCGGCCTTCGCCGAGACGCTTGAGCGCGCCTCGCTAAGACTGGCGCGGATGACGCCGCCAAGGATCGAGATCGCGGCGTGAGTTTTCGCGCCAGCCCCGCGGACGGCGTCGCCTTCGTGACTGGGGCGAGTTCCGGCATCGGCCGCGCGGTGGCGCTTCAGCTTGCGGAGCGTGGCTTCACCGTCGCCGCGAGCGCGCGTCGCGCCGATGAACTCGACGTACTGGCGGCGCAGCACCCACGCATTTTCAGTTTTCCGGGCGATGTCGCGGATCGCGCGAAAATGGCCGCGATCATCGCGGGCATTAAGGCGGCGCATGGGCCGATCGCGCTCGCTTTCCTTAACGCGGGCGTCTATTTCCCGGCCGAGCGCGACGGGTTCGACGCAGACGTCGCCTGGCGCACCTTCGAGGTTAATGTCGGCGGCGCGATCAACTGTCTCGGCCCTCTCCTCGCCGCGATGGCTTTACGCGCGCGGGGGCAGATCGCGATCACCTCATCGCTGGCGGGTTATGGCGGCATACCCGGCTCGCTCGCCTATGGCGCGAGCAAGGCGGCGCTGATCTACATGGCTGAGGTGCTGAAACTGACCTATGAGCCGGCCGGGCTTACCGTTCAGATCGTCAATCCAGGCTTCGTCGAGACGCCGATGACGGCGCCGAATACGGATTTCGAGATGCCTTTTATTATGAGCGCCGAGGCGGCGGCGAAGATCATTTGCGACGGATTCGGAAAAGGCGGCTTTGAGATCGTGTTTCCGCGGCGGCTGGCTTTGGCGTTCAAGGCGGCGCGGCTGCTGCCCTATCCGCTCTTGTTTCCCCTGATGCGCCGCGTCACGCGGCGGGTGAGGCGGGACGTTTGAGGACTGACCCGTCCATCCGCGACTTCCCCGACGGGTTCATTCTCGACTTTTGCTTTGCCGCCGCCTCCTTTTTGGGACCGCCAATCCCGCGCTGGTCATGCGTCCGGGTGTGGTGTTTCAGCGCGAAGAGTCAGCTAAAAAGGAGTTCTGGCGTAGCAGAAAATTCATATATGTGCGCAGAACTAGAGCAGTTGCGCGCCAATACTAATGTATTTGATAAAGAAATATCAAAACGAGGGCTGGCGCCGCTCAGTCATATTCTGTGGAGGCCGGTTCGGCTACGCACGGGATCCATAGTGGGCACAGATATCGATAGTCATCATAGTTTATCGGATATTTCCTTATCCAAACGATTTTATGGATCAGTCATAGAACCGTCACCATGGCGAGATTTTCAGTTTTTACGGTCCCGACGCGAGGGGAATTCTCCCCTAACGCGAGGGGGTAGATTATGCGAAAACAAAATTTGCAACGCAGCGGCCTCAAATACAGGCTGTTGTCTTGCGTCGCGCTCGCCGCGATGGCTAGCAACACGATGGCGCCGATTGCTATGGCTGCGGAGAACGACGACACTGCGACGCTGACGCCGATCAAACATGTGATCATCATCATCGGCGAAAATCGTACATTCGATCACATCTTCGCCACCTACAAGCCCGTCAACAAGGGCGAAAGAGTTCTCAACCTGCTTTCGCGCAGGATCGTCGACGCCGACGGGCGGCCGGGCGAGAACTATGGCGAGGCCCTGCAATACCACGCGTTCGACGCCGAACAGTACGAGCTGACGCCGGCCAAGACCCCCTACGCGGTCCTGCCGCCCGCTTTGGTTGGCGGCCCGTCTACGCCATCCGTTTGCTCAGGTCTCGGGGTCACCACCGGCACATCGTGCGTCACCCCCGCCAATCTCGCGGCCGTCAAGACGATCGAAAATGGTCTGGCCGCGGACTATTACCAATATCTTTTGACCGGCGGCACTGGCCAAACGAGCAAGACGCCCGACAAGCGCATCTCCTACGACGGCCGGGATGCGACGCATCTTCCGCCCGGTCCGTATCAGCTCACCTCGAAAACTTATCCTTACGACGCCTATGCGGCGAGCCCGGTGCATCGCTTCTATCAGATGTTTCAGCAGCTTGACTGCGACGGCTCCGCAGCGACCAATCACAACGGCTGGGGCTGCCTCTCCGATCTCTTCCCCTGGGTGGAGGTGTCGGTCGGCGCAGGTTCGAACGGCGCGGCGCAGCCGGCTGGCTTCAACGACTCTTCGACGGGCGAAGGTTCGACCTCGATGGGTTTCTTCAACGTCCAGCAGGGCGACGCGCCTTATCTGAAGGAACTCGCCGACACCTACTCCATGAGCGACAATTATCATCAGGCGGTGAAAGGCGGCACAGGCGCCAACCACATCATGCTCGGCTCCGGCGACGCGTTCTGGTTTAGCGATGGCAAAGGCAAGCCCTTGACGCCGCCGCACAACCCGGTCAACGCCGCAGCTCCCGGCACGACGGTGCCCGGCTACCCCAACGCGCTGAATGAAATCGAAAATCCAAATCCCCGTCCGAGCACGAATAACTATTACGTGCAGGACGGCTATGGCGGCGGCTCTGGATCCCCGACAGCCGTCTCTCCCAACGCCAGTTACGGCGGAGGATCCTACACCGATTGTTCCGACCCGGCCCAGCCGGGCGTTGCGCCAATCTTGAACTACCTCAATTCGTTGGAGCAGAAGATCCCGGCCAACTGCGAGAAGGGACACTACTACCTTCTCAACAACTACAATCCGGGCTATTTCGGCGATGGCAGCAATGCCTACACGGATCCCAATCCGAAAAACTACGTGTTTACGATCCCGCCGCAAACCGTGCGCACGATCGGCGACGCTCTCAACGACAAGCATATCTCCTGGGCCTATTACGGAGATCAGTTTAACCGTTATCTCAGCGACAAATATGAGACCAGCGCTGAAGATGCGTACTGCAATATCTGCAACTGGGCTCAGTACTCGACCTCGATCATGACCAACGCCGCGGTTCGCACCGCGCATCTCAAGGACACGACCGATTTCTACGCGGGCATCGCAAACGGGACGCTGCCCGCCGTGTCCTATGTCAAGCCGAGCGGTTTTGTCGACGGCCATCCGGCGTCCTCGAAGCTCAACCTGTTCGAGGGCTTCGTCAAGAAGATCGTCGACGACGTGAAAGCCAATCCCAAGCTTTGGGCCGAAACAGCGATCCTGGTCACCTTCGACGAAGGCGGCGGATACTGGGATTCGGGCTACGTTCAGCCGCTTGATTACTTCGGCGACGGCAGCCGCATCCCCCTGATCGTGGTCTCTCCCTACAGCAAAGGCGGGCACATCTCGCACACCTATGCGGATCACGTCTCGACGCTGAAGTTCATCGAAGCGAACTGGGGCCTTGGCCCGATCACCAATCGCAGCCGGGACAATCTGCCGAACCCGCTGACAGAGTCGAATCCGTATGTTCCGGTTAATTCGCCCGCCATCGGCGATTTGTTGGACCTGTTTGACTTCGACAACTAATCGCGCGACCGCTCGCTGACCGACTTGCCGCGCAAAGGTTTGCGGCGACGCTGAATAGGGCGCCGGTTTCGGGATCGAGACCGGCGTTTCTTTATTTGACGCAATTGTCGCGATATCCGTGGTCGGCGGAGTGCCTCGCGACAACGCGTGCGGCAAGGTATGTTCGGCAGGCGCGGCTTATCCAGCGAAGCCCGCGATCGTCAGACCGAGCCCTATGACGCAGATGATCGCCGCATAGACATAGTAGTTCTTCTCGAAACGAACCGCCTCGTAATATTCGACAAGTTTTTCTTGTGGCGTACATAACCAGACGATTCCGCGCACGACGAGAAGCCAGCCGATCAACGTGATGATGACGGTTAGCGCGCCGCCGCTCCAGAGGTTGTGGCCGAGCACGATCGCGAGCCCTCCGGCGAGGTTCACCGAACCGCCAATCAACAACAGGCCACGATCGCGCACTATCTCGCCCGCCGCCGCGATCATGGCTCGCTTGTTGACCGCCATCGCCAACAAAAAGACGAGAAACATAAGCCCGATCAATTTCGCCAGAAATAGGGTCAGCGGCAACATGGCGCGCCTCCTGCTCGCCCACGTCGCCGCTACACGCGCGATAAGCTGATGGCGACCGGCGTTGCTTTCTAGATGGGCGTTCGGCGACGAAGCCACAAGGCGAATGAGAAAACCGGGGGCGGTCAAGCTTCGACATCGCCTTTCCGGGCCGGCTCGTCTATGGTTCGAGGCGACATGGCCGCCGCGACGGGATGCCTAAACAGCACGCGGCCCACTCATTTGGGGGAAACATATGCGATCGATCTTCCTGGCGCTTGCCCTTACGGTAGCGGCGGCTGGCGGCGCCCGCGCCGATGACTCGTTGCTGCGGGAAGCGACCGAACTCCCCGGCTTCGTCATGTTGCGCGAATCGGGCGCGCCGGGCCTCGTTATCGCGGTCGTGCGCGGCGACGACAGCCTTGTTCTTGGCTTCGGCGAGACCGAGAAAGGCAACAATCAGACGCCGGACGGCGCCAGCCTTGTGCGCCTGAATTCGATCACCAAAGTGTTTGCGACCGAAGTGCTCGCCGCCCTCGTCGCGGAGGGCAAATTGCGTCTGACAGATACGCTGCAGGGGCGCGCAGGCGGCCTGAAGACGCCGGCATTTGAGGGCCGGCCGATCACTCTGCTCGATCTCGCCACCTATTCGGCGGGGCTCCCGCGCGAGATGGGCGAGGCGCCGGAGGGCGTGATGCCGCGCGCGTGGCCGACCCGCGCCGATCGCTGGAGCTGGCTCGCAAACTATCAGCTGCCCTGGGCGCCGGGTACGGTCGCGTCCTATTCCAATGTCGGCTTCGACCTCCTCGCCGACGCCATTGAGACGACGGGCGGCGCGCCTTACCCCGACCTGCTGCGCGCCCGCGTCACGGCGCCATTGGGCATGGCGGATACGGGCTTTTCGCCGAGCCCCGAGCAGTGCAAGCGCCTGATGGTCGGCAGCGGCCTCGGCGCCCCGGCCCCTTGCGTCGATACGCATGCCACCGACGGCAGCGGCGGCCTCTACAGCACCGGAAACGATATGGCGCGCTGGCTGCGCCACAATCTGGACGAGGCCAATGAGACTTTGGCGCTGAGCCACGCCGTCTGGCGCCAGCGTCAGGCGCTGCCCGCCGCCATCGGCTTCGATGAGTCCGGGCCGATGGCCGGCCTTGGCCTCGGCTGGGTCATTGTGAACGCCGATGGAATTCGCCCTACGCTGATCGCGAAAAGCGGCGCCGGCGTCGGCTTCATGAGCTATATCGCCTTCGCGCCCGGCAAGGGCGTCGGCGTCTTCGTCGCCATCAACAGCGCGAGTTTCAGTGCGTTCGCCAAGCTGACGGAAGGGGCGAACGGGATCATCGCCAATCTCGTCACGCGGTGATGGCAGTGGTGAAGTGATAACGTTTCCTTTCGAACCAGAGAGGAGCGATTATGACGATCAAGATTTGGAAAATAGTTTTGGAGACTTTGCAGGTCTTCGGAATCTTTGGCGGCGCAGCCTGGGTGTACTGGCGCTTTCTAGGTGAGCGCGTGCACGCGCCTCAAGTTGAATTCAGCGTGGAAGCGGTGTTGCATGGCCCTAGCGGGAATCAATACGCAGCCGAATATGTTCTGACATTTGAAAATAAGGGCAAGACACGCGTTCAAACCGATAAAATCGAGCTGAGGGTCAGAGGCATCAAACGTGGTGAACACCTCAATTATTGGGAAGGCAAGCCCGAACGCCTTCTCTTCCCCCAGGAGTTAGTTAAAAATAGAGCTGTGATCCCCGAAACTTACGGCTATACATTCTTCGAGCCTGGCATAAAACAAGAATACCGCTACATCTCGTTAGTGGATACAGACTACCAATTTATCGTCGTGCGCGGCCAATTTTTTTACGCAAAGGGCAACACCCACAGCGCCGAGCGCGTCGTAACAGTCAAAGCGAACGAGACGACTTGTTAGCTTAATTAACTTTCGCTCTTCGCCAACGCCTCCAGCGCCCGCGCGCGGGCTTTGGCGTGGTCGACGATCGGCTTTGGGTAGGTCTGACCGAGGCTTACCCCGGCCTCGCGCAGGGCGTTTTCCGACGCCAGCCAGGGCTTGTGGATCCATTTGTCCGGTAGCCCGCCGAGCTCCGGGACCCAGCGGCGGACATATTCGCCGCTCGCATCGAATTTCTCGCCCTGCAGGACCGGATTGAAGATGCGAAAATAGGGCGCGGCGTCGGCGCCGCAGCCCGCGACCCATTGCCAATTCATCGGATTATTGGCGGGATCGGCGTCGCAAAGCGCATCCCAAAACCATTGCTCGCCGATGCGCCAGTCGATCAGCAGATGTTTGACGAGGAAAGAGGCCGCGACCATGCGCACGCGGTTGTGCATATAGCCGCTCGCCCAGAGTTCGCGCATGCCGGCGTCGACCAGCGGATAGCCGGTGCGGCCGCCGCGCCAGGCGGCGAGTTCATGGGCGGACGGATCGCGCCAGGGCATCTGATCGAAGCGCGGCTGAAGATTTGCGCGCGCGGCGTCGGGATGGCCGAACAGGAGATGATAATTGAACTCGCGCCAGAGGATTTCGCCTAAAAATTTGTCGGAACCCCTCGCGACTTTCAAGTTCCGCGCGTCGGCCTCGCGGATGGCGGCGACGATCTGGCGCGGCGAGATTTCGCCGAAGCGTAGATGCGGCGAGAGGCGCGAAACGCCGTCGAGGGCCGGATCGTTGCGGCTTGTGGCATAATCTTCGAGGCCGCTCTCGATGAAGGCGGCGAGTCGATTGCGCGCGCCGGCTTCGCCCGGCGTCGATGCGGCCTTTAGCCCGCCGGCCGAGTCGGGCTTGGCGGGCAGAAGATCGAGATCCTCGAGGTTGACCCGCGCGGGCGCCCCGGCGGGGTAGGGAGCGGCCGGAATTGCAGCCGGCGCGGCGACCGGCTCAACGGGGTCGGGCAAAGCGCGGGCCGCGCGCGCAAAGGCCGAATAGACCATGAAGCCGCCGCCATCGCTTTTCCTGACTTCCCACGGCTCATGCAAAAGCTGGCCTTTGAAGCTGCGCGCCTTGACGCCGGCGTCCGCGAGCTGCGTCTTCAGTGCGGAATCGACGGCGATTTCGGCGCCGCCATAGCGCCGCGTCCAGAACGCCGCTCCGGCGCCGGCCGCGCGGGCGAGAGCGGGGACGATCTCACCCGCCGGTCCGCGAAAGAGGTCAAGCCGGCCCGCGCGGGCCTCGATGTCGCGCGCCAGCGCCTCCAGCGAATGATGCAGCCACCAGCGCGACGCGCCGCCATAGGGGCGAAAGCCGGCGCTCGCCTCGTCGAATATATAAATGCAAAGGACCGGTCCGCTCCCGGCGCAGGCCGCCGAAAGCGCTTCATTGTCGGCAAGGCGCAGATCGTCGCGGAGCCAGACGATGGCCGGCGGCTGTTCTCTCCTCAAGCGCGTCATTTCGCTCCCCGGCGCCAACGCGGCCTCGATGCGCCGCTTGCGCCTCGCGCCGCGATCGCCTAAGCGGAATTCCTAACGGCAAAGGACGCGCATGGCTGAGGACAGACTGCACGAGGCGATCGTCCGCCACCACGACAAAGTTCTGATCGTCGATTTTGGTTCGCAGGTGACGCAGCTGATCGCACGCCGCGTGCGCGAGGCTGGCGTCTATTGCGAGATCGCGCCGTTTCAGGCGGCGGAGAAAGCCTTCGCGGAGCTCTCGCCCAAGGCCGTGATTCTCTCCGGCGGCCCGAGTTCGGTGCTCGACGCGGGCTCGCCCCGCGCGCCCGAGGAGCTGTTTGCGGCGGGCGTGCCGATCCTCGGCATCTGCTATGGCGAGCAGGTGATGGCCCAGCAGCTTGGCGGCAAGGTCGTCGCCGGCCACAGCCACAGCCGCGAATTCGGCCGCGCCGAAGTCGAAGTATTGCGCCAGAGCGCGCTGTTCGACGGCGTCTGGGAGCAGGGCAGGAGCTATCCCGTGTGGATGAGCCACGGCGACGCGGTGAGCGAACTCCCGCCGGGCTTCGCGCCGATAGCGACGTCGCCCTCGGCGCCCTTCGCGGCCATCGCCGACGAGGCGCGCAAGCTCTATGGCGTGCAGTTCCATCTTGAGGTCGTCCATACGCCCGACGGCGCGCGGCTGATCTCGAATTTCGTACATAAGGTCGCAGGCGCAAGACCCGACTGGACGATGGGCGCCTTCCGGCAGGAGGCGATCGCGTCGATCCGCGCGCAGGTCGGCTCCGGCCGCGTGCTCTGCGGCCTCTCGGGCGGCGTCGATTCGGCGGTCGCGGCCGTGCTGATCTTCGAGGCGATTGGCGAACGGCTGACCTGCGTCTTCGTTGATCACGGCATGCTGCGCCAGGGCGAGGCCGAGCAGGTCGTGAGCCTCTTTCGCGGCCATTACAATATTCCACTCGTCCATGTCGAGGCGAAAGAGCTCTTTCTTGGCGCCCTCACCGGCGTCCGCGACCCGGAGGAAAAGCGCAAGATCATCGGGCGGCTGTTCATCGCGGCCTTCGAGGCGGAGGCCAAGAAGATCGCGGCGGACGGGCGCGGCGCGCCGGAGTTTCTTGCGCAGGGCACGCTCTATCCCGACGTCATCGAAAGCGTCTCCTTCAGCGGCGGTCCGTCGGTGACGATCAAGTCGCACCATAATGTCGGCGGGCTGCCCGAACGCATGAACATGAAATTGGTCGAGCCCTTGCGCGAACTCTTCAAGGACGAGGTGCGCGCGCTTGGGCGCGAACTCGGCCTTCCCGAGGCGTTTGTGGGGCGCCATCCATTTCCGGGACCGGGCCTCGCCATCCGCTGCCCGGGTGGCGTGACGCCGGAAAAGCTCGCAATCCTGCGCCAGGCCGACGCCATCTACCTCGACGAGATCCGCAAGGCCGGGCTTTACGACAAAATCTGGCAGGCCTTCGCCGTGCTGTTGCCGGTGCAGACGGTCGGCGTGATGGGCGACGGGCGCACCTATGAATTCGTGTGCGCGCTGCGCGCCGTCACTTCGGTCGACGGCATGACGGCGGATTTTTATCCTTACGACATGGGATTTCTTGGCCGCACGGCGACGCGCATCATCAATGAGGTGAAGGGCGTCAACCGCGTCGTCTATGACGTGACGAGCAAGCCGCCGGGAACGATCGAGTGGGAGTGACGGATACAATCGGCGGCGATGGCGTAGTTTCGGCGATTTTCAAGCCGCTCTCATCCGCTTCAGTTTGATCCCTTCGGCCCACTTCCTGCGCTCCTTTACTAACGGCTTGGCTGATCTGAAACGCAGCTGTTTTGGAAGTAAAGGGCGTTCAGCCTGGAGGAGAGCACCAGCGTACCATCGCGTGGAAATCGGCGGGTCTATGGACGCCAGTCCGGTCCGGTGTCGTTGCATCATCAATTGGACCGTTGTTTTCGTAACCTGTTGAATTTGAAGCGATCATTTTGATCACTTCCCCGCGAAATCATGGACAGCAGAAAAATTTGACGGTATTTTTGATGGTATTCTCGATTGTCGCCGACGGGGTCTGACGACATACCGTCAAGCGGATCGGCGTGCTGACGGTAATTTTTAATGGATTAACCTTTGAAATAACGAAGAAAATGCCGCTTGCGAACTCGTCTTTTCAGGTGCCGGACTTTATTCTCCGAAACCATCCCATCGTCAGCGACAAACATTGCAGCAGGGGAGCCGTCTGCGGACGACCTCGGAACCATCCCAAGCTGAAGAGCAGACCCCAGGACCGCAGAAATGTAGGGGTGGCAGTCAGTATCCGGCCATAACCGTGTAAACTGGAACCACATAAATTGAAGGAGAACGTTCTGTGCCGGACGATGGCGCTAGGATTGGGCGCGAAATCGAGGTGGAGATCGAGCAGACTCGAGCCCGTTTAGCTGCGATTGAGGCCGAGCGGAAAGAACACGAGGCAGTGCTGAGAGAGCTCCTGAGCCGGCGCGCGGCGGTGGCGCTCTTAAGTCATCAACCGAACACCGTCGCAGACGCACCGACCGTCACGGCGCCGTCCTCCAGTACCGAAAAGGTCGCGCTGTTTCGGCGCCTATTCGCTGGTCGCCCTGACGTATTCCCCGTCCGTTGGGAAAACCGGAAGACCGCCAAGTCCGGCTATGCGCCCGCATGCTTCAACGAGTGGATCAGGGGGATATGCGGTAAGCCCCAGGTCAAATGCGGGGAGTGCCCTCATCAAGCCTTCATCACGGTCACCGACGACATAATCGAAAAGCATCTGCGCGGCGGCGACGGCGCGCGCCCCTCTGGCGGTGACTTCGTCGCTGGCGTTTATCCGCTGCTTCCAGACGAGACCTGTTGGTTTCTTGCCGCCGATTTCGACGAGGAGAGTTGGGCGGCCGATGCGTTGGCCATGCTGGAAACGTGCCGCGCCAAAGGAGCGCCTGCCGCCCTTGAGCGTTCTCGATCCGGAAATGGCGGTCATGTCTGGATTTTCTTCTCCGAACCAGTTCCGGCGCGCACAGCGAGGCAGCTTGGCGCTGCAATGTTGACGGAGACCATGGAACGGCGCCCCGAGATAGGTTTTGCTTCATATGATCGCTTCTTTCCAAGCCAGGACACCATGCCGGTCGGCGGCTTCGGCAATCTGATTGCCTTGCCTTTGCAACGCAGGGCACGCGAGCACGGGAACAGTGTCTTCATCGACAAGGACCTTCGCCCGTACGACGACCAATGGGCGTTCTTGGCGGCGATGCCACGTCTATCCGCCAGTGCTGCAGCGGAAATCGTTGGCGATGCTGAAATGCGGGGCCGTGTTCTGGGCGTCCGGATGCCGGTCGAAGACGAGGATGCGGACGAACCGTGGCGCATGACGCCGTCACGACGCCCCAAAGCCGGCCCGATTGGCATTCCTCTACCGAGCAAGATCAACATAGTGGTCGCCGATCAGCTATACATCGACAGGACCGATTTGCCGTCGGCGATGACCGCACGGCTCATACGCTTGGCAGCCTTCCAAAATCCCGAGTTCTATCGCGCGCAATCCATGCGGTTCCCGACCTTCGGCAAGCCCCGGATCATCTCTTGCGCCGAACTTCATGCGCGTCATGTTGGATTACCACGGGGGTGCCTCGATGATGCCATTGAGCTGATCCGAGGCGAGGGCGCCGAAGTTGAGGTGGACGACCTCAGGGTGATCGGCAATCCGCTTCCAAGCCGGGTGAGATTCCAGGGGACGCTGCACGGCCCACAGGTCAAGGCATTCGACGCCCTCCTGCCGCATGACAATGGCGTGCTCGCGGCGACGACGGCCTTCGGCAAGACGGTTGTGGCTGCCACGCTCATTGCGCAACGGGCGCGCAATGCGCTCGTCCTCGTCCATCGTTGCGAGTTGCTCACCCAGTGGGTGGAGCGGCTGAGGACATTTCTCGATATCGATCCGAAGGACATCGGCATCATCGGTGGCGGACGCCGGAAGCCGACCGGCATCATTGATGTCGCGCTGATCCAGAGCCTCGTGCGTCAGGGTGAAGTATCGGACCTGGTGGCGGACTACGGTCATCTTGTCGTCGACGAATGCCATCATCTTTCGGCGGCGAGCTTTGAACTCGTGGCTAGGCGGGCAAAGGCGCGCTTTGTCCTCGGGCTATCAGCGACGGTGGCTCGCAAGGATGGTCACCATCCGATCATCTTCATGCAATGCGGCCCCGTTCGACATCGCGTTGATGCGCGTACGCAGGCTGCCGGGTGGGGGATCAGTCACCGCGCCAAGCATCGGTCAACGGAATTTCAGTTGCCGCCGCCTTTGGCTGCCTCAGACCGCCCTTCCATGCCGGCGGTGTACACGGCCATTGCGCAAGACGAGCCGCGCAACAACCTGATCTTCGACGACGTGCTGAAGGCTCTCGAAGCAAAGCGGTCGCCTATCTTGCTGACGGAGCGCAGGGACCATCTCGAATACCTCGAGAAGCGCTTTTCGCGCTTCGTGCGCAATCTCGTTGTCCTTCGGGGCGGGATGTCTGCCGGCGAACGCAAGGCGGCCGAGGCTGCCCTACAAGTAGCCGATGGCCAGGAACGGCTTATCCTTGCTACGGGGCGCTATATTGGAGAGGGCTTCGACGATCAAAGGCTCGACACGCTTTTCCTCACGATGCCGATATCCTGGAAAGGTACGCTGGCTCAGTATGTTGGCCGTCTGCACCGCCAGCATGACGGGAAGACCGAGGTTCTCGTCGTCGACTATGTCGACGAGCTGGTGCCGATGCTGGCGCGCATGGCAGCAAAGCGGCGAACGGGATACCGGGCGCTTGGTTACAAAGTTGAGTAGTCGGCCTCTGCGACGGAACCAGTTGGACGATCGTGAAAACCGTAATGTGCCGATCATCGATTTCGTGGACACTGGTCACCCGGCGTTGTTGCAAATATGGAAGTAGCGCCAGCGCTGGGGAAAAGGCATGGGATGCCCGATTAATGTCTCGCGAGAAACTTTTGCTGAACGGAACGGAATGTATTTAGATGAAATCTAAGCACCGATACCCGAAGTCCACGACCAAGTCGAACAAGGAACCTAAGCTCTCGCGCACCCACGCGCCCGCCGATCTTTCGCCGTTGGACTGGCAACGCGGCTTGCGCCGCCAGTTCGGCCGCGAGCAGGCCTTCGGGCTTGAAAATCTGAGCAGCGAACCGTTTTTCTCCGAGTTTCGGGTCAGCAATCCGGTTTCGAAATCCAGCTATCGCGTGGCGATTCGAGGCTTGGGCCCAAGTGGCAATTTCTGTTCATGCCCCGATTATGCCACCAGCGAGTTGGGTACCTGCAAGCACATCGAATTCACGCTCGCCCGGCTGGAGAAAAAGCGCGGCGCGAAGACGGCGTTTGCGCGCGGCTACCAGCCCGCATTTTCCGAGCTGTATCTGCGCAATGACGGCAAACGTAGTGTGCATTTTCGTGCCGGAACGGATTGCCCGCCAGCGCTGAGGGAGGCCGCCGCCGGTTTGTTCGACGCCGAACACAACGGGATGCTGCCCGACGGGTGCCTCGGCGAACTCGAGCGTTTCATGACCATAGCGTCTAAGTCCGGTCATGAGTTCCGGGCCTACGACGACGCTCTCGATTTCGTCGCCGGTCGGCGGGATGCGGACCGGCGAGTCGCAAAGCTCGCGCAGCTGTTCCCAGGCGGCGCTGCCGATCCCAAGCTGCTGGCGCTTCTGAAGGCGCCGCTCTATCCCTATCAGGCGGAGGGCGCGCTGTTCGCGGTACGAGCCGGCCGGGCGCTGATCGGCGACGATATGGGCCTGGGCAAGACCATACAGGCGATCGCCGCGACAGAAATACTGGCACGGCATTTTGGCGTCTCAAAAGTGCTGATGATCTGCCCGACCTCGCTCAAATACCAGTGGCAAAGCGAGATTATGCGTTTCTCGGGGCGACAGGGTGAAAAGGCGGCGCGCGTCATCAACGGCGGTCGGGCGCAGCGGCAGAAGGACTACGCCCTGGATGACTTCTGCAAGATCACAAACTACGAGAAGCTCAGGCCCGATCTCGACCTGATCGCCGCCTGGGCGCCCGAACTGGTGATCGTCGATGAAGCGCAACGGGTGAAAAACTGGAACACCATTGCGGCGCGCGCCTTGAAACGCGTCGATAGCCCATACGCGATCGTGCTTACCGGGACGCCCTTGGAAAACAAGTTGGAAGAGCTGATTTCCATTGTCCAGTTTGTCGATCAGCATCGGCTGGGGCCAACCTGGAAGCTGCTGCACGAGCATCAGGTCAAGGACGAAGCTGGGCGCGTCACCGGCTATACCGGGCTGGACAAGATCGGCCAAACGCTATCGCCTGTCATGATCCGCCGGCGCAAATCCGAGGTGCTGCGGCAACTGCCCAGCCGGACCGACCAGAACCTGCTGGTGCCGATGACCGAGATGCAAATGCACTATCACCAGGAAAACGCCGACGTGGTGGCGAGAATCGTCCAGCGCTGGCGCAAGACGAGGTTCCTGTCGGACAAGGACCAGCGGCGGCTGACCTGCGCCCTGCAGAACATGCGAATGTCGTGCAACAGCACCTATCTGCTGGACCAGGAAACCGATCATGGAGTCAAGGCCGACGAATTGGCGGCGCTGTTCGAGGATTTGTTCGCCGAGCCCGACGCCAAGGCGGTGGTGTTTTCGCAATGGACGCGGACTCACGACATCCTCATCCGCCGCCTCGAAGCGCGTGAGCTGGGCTACGTCAGCTTCCACGGCGGCGTGCCATCAGACAAACGGCCGGCACTGGTTGAGCGATTTCGTGACGATCCCACCTGCCGCGTGTTCCTTTCCACCGATGCTGGCAGCACGGGCCTCAATTTGCAGCATGCCTCGACCCTGGTGAACATGGACTTGCCGTGGAACCCAGCGATCCTCGAACAGCGCATCGCGCGCATTCATCGCATGGGCCAGAAACGGCCTGTGCGGGTTATCAATTTCGTGGCAAAGGGCACCATCGAGGAGGGAATGCTTTCGGTGCTGGCGTTCAAACGCTCCTTATCGGCAGGAATTCTCGACGGCGGCACCGGCGAGATTGCGCTCGGCGGTTCGCGTCTCAACCGCTTCATGAAGGACGTGGAAAACGTCACCGGTCGTATGGGTGAGGGCGAGGCCATGACGCCGGCTGAGGAAGTGAGGAATTTCGTCACTGCCGATGACGCCGGATCCGGGGAAGATGTAAATGCGGATGTGAACATTGGCGCTGGGGAGATGGCGATCGCGCAGGCTGATGGGGCTGGAGCATCACCGCGCGATGCAGGTCCCGATCCTTGGCAAGCCTTGGTGCAGGTCGGTGCGCAGTTCATTGCCGCTCTGTCGGCTGCCAACGATCCCAGCGCTCCGGCGCATCCATGGATTGAGCGGGATCCAGCCACCGGCGCACAAAACCTCAAAATGCCGCTGCCGCCGCCTGAAACCGCGAGACAACTTGCCAATGCGCTTTCGGCGCTCGCGGACGGCTTGCGGGGCAAGATTGCATGATGAACCGCGGCGAATGTTTCAGTCGCGAGAGCGGTGATGAAACCTCTGACCGCCCTGCCAACAGCAGAGGAGTTGTCACATCTGGCTCACCTTTCCCGCTACCTCTACGCCCGGTCGATTTGCGGGTGCAATTTGACCGGACGTGCCATTCGCACACGTACGTCCGGCGAGGGAGCAACGCTGGCAAGCCGTGCCTCGGAATCTTTGCGGCGCTGGTCTATCCATGCTTCGACCTCGGCGAAATCCCAGACGACGCAGCGGGGCGTAAGATTGACGCGGCGGGGAAATTCTCCACGGCGCCCCATTTCGTAAATCGTGGTGTCTCCCAGGGGTACGATTAGCCTGAGTTCCTTGCGGCGCAACGTCCGTCGCATGGGGTCGAATGAATTGGGGCCTCTTGTGAGCTTTTGTTGAAATTATTTAGAGCTGTGAGCTTTTGACGGTATTTTTCGACGTCGATCAGAGCGTGTTTTACGCATTGAACAGGGCGCAGGAACTGCCAGAACGGAGATAGATGGCGATAGAACGCGTGATAAGGTTCATCGCGTGGAGTGGGATTTCCACTATGAAATCAATAGCCCAAATTTTTGACGGCATGCGTGACGGGAATCGCCGGAGGCAGGCGCATTTTCTTCGTTAGAAACAGTGTGTTATAATGCATTGAAATAAGTGAGTGGGAGTAGAGGCGTGGAATACAGCCACAGCTCCGATTTGATTTGGGGCCGGGCCGATAAGCTGGCATTTTAGGGCTCTGCGGCTTCCCTGACCCGGAACCATCGCGGCAGAGGACCAGCCGCCGCCTTTCGTGGAGGCAGGCATGGCCGACATCGACATTGCCAAGATCAAGTAGGTACTCACCGCGGCCGAGAAGGCGCGTGGCCCAGATCCCCGTCTGATCCCACCGGGCCGGCAGGAATCGTCGGCGGATCAGCGCGAAATCGCGAAACTCCTGACGCCCGTCCTCGAGAAGGCCGGGCTGGATCTCGGCGCGTTCGAAAAACTCCTGAAGCAGGACAAGGCCCACGCGCCCCGCAAGCCCACGGCGGACGCCGTCAAGCGACATGCCTGGCTGAAGCAGAACGTCGTCAAGAACATGAGGGCTCTGGCCGGCGCCCGCCGCGACGCGGCCTCGGCGCCGGCGGTTGTCCCGCTCAACCCTCCGCCGGTCACCGAGATGATACAGCCTTTCTTCATCTGGGCGGTGCCGGCCGGCATCCTCATGCTGTCGAACCTGGCGGTGGACGACAACTGGGCGCGCGTGCGGTTTGAGACGAGGGCCGACTACGGCGGCGACTACGTCAGTTTTTGGTATATCTGGACAAACCCGAATGATTTTTCTGTCGGGATCGACATCGATACGTCCCTAGCATTCATCGGCTACTGCTCTGTGAGAACCGGCAGAGCATATTTGAAAACGAATATAAGCAACGCGCACATTTCGGCTCACATGAACATTTATCAAATGGGCGATCAGGACGCGACTTTTGGCCCGGCGACACTGCAAACGCCGATCATTGATGTTCTGGATCTCCACGCGGAGTCGGACTTTTTCGGGAGCCGCGGCTTCAACTCCGCGCCCGTAGACTCGATAGTCGATATTTCTAACGATCAAGTCGCTGTTTCGGCCGGAGCGACGGTCGTTTTTGAGCTGTTCGCAAGCTTCGTCTTCGACAACATCAACGACGGCGTTGCATTCTTCGATTTCTCAGAGGGTTATCAAATCTCGAACCCGGGCATGACGATCACCTCGACGCCCGTGATCCTCTTTTGAGCCCTTGGCTCCTTTAAGGCTGCGTGGCGGCGGTGATCTGCGCGCGCAGCGCCGCGTTCTCCGCTTCCAGCGCGGCGAGCCTCGCGCGCAGCGGCGAGACGGCGGCCTCGATTTCGGCGCTCGTGAAGCGCGGCGTGATGTGCTGCGGGCAGTTCCAGTCGAAGGCTTCGAGCCGCAACAGGAAGGCGCGTTCGGGCTTTGCCTTGTAGCCGGGCAGGGCGACGCGCGCAGCGAGAGTAGAGTCAGTGTCAAAATCGCGCGCCTCCAAATGCGCCAGAATCTTGAGGCGCGTGCGGTTTGGATAATCCATGAGGATCAAGGCTACCCGATCGTCGGCGGCGGCGTTGCCGAGACTGATATATTGCCGGTTGCCGCGAAAATCTGCGAAGCCGAGCGTCGTTTCGTCGAGGACCTTAAGGAAGCCGGGCGGCCCGCCGCGATGCTGCACATAGGGCCAGCCCGTTTCCGAGACCGTCGCCATGTAGAAGCTGTCGCGCGCTGCGATGAACGCGGCTTCATTATCGCTGAAGCGATCGAAGGCGCGATGGCCGCCGAAGCGCTCCCATTGCTCGCGGGCGCCATTCGCCGCCTGCGCGGCGCGAACGCTCGGCGTCGCGGCGATCTCGAGAAATTTATATGCCATGACGCACTGCCGCTTGGGATCGGCGGCGGCGGGCGCCGCCGACGCTAAGGGGTCACTCGGACGCGTGCACGACCGGGAAATCGATCTCGGTCTCGGCGACGATATTGACGAAATTGGTGAAGACGTTTTCGGCGACGACGGCGACAATCTCGACGATCTGGGCGTCGGTGAATCCGGCCTCGCGCACCGCCTGAATGTCGGCGTCCGCGATCTTGCCGCGGCTCCTCGTGATCTTCGCGGCGAAGGCGACGGCGGCGTTGGCTTTGGCGTCCGAGGAGGCGCCTTTGCGGTTCAACGCAATCTCCGCCGCGTCGATCTTCGCGAGATTGAGGCTAAGATAGCTGTGGGCGGAGAGGCAATAGTCGCAACCGTTGATTTCAGCGACAGCCAGCGCGATGCGCTCGCGCGTCCTGACGTCGAGCGCCTTGCCGAGCGCGCCATTGAGGCCGAGGAAGCCTTGCAGCGCGGCGGGGCTCAGCGCCACGAGGCGAAACAGATTGGGGACGCCGCCGAGCTGCTTTTCGACGGCGTCGAGCAGGGGCTGGGAGGCGCTGGGGAGGGCTTCGCGGGCGGGGATGGCGATGCGGGACATTGGGTTTCTCCGTGGGTTGATCCGGCGGCACCGGCTTGCGTAGAGAGTTACGATCATGCGGCTTGCGCGATAATCCGTGGAGTTGACAAGTCTTTATTGCTGATTCAGCAATGATGGATGGATCGTCTCGACGCCATGCGCATCTTCGCCGCCGTCGCTAAGCTCGGAAGCTTCGCCGAAGCCGCGCGGCGGCTGCGCCTTTCGCCCTCGGCCGTTACCCGCTCGATCGCCGGGCTCGAAGATCAGCTTGGCCTGACGCTGCTTAGCCGGACGACGCGATCGCTGCGCCTTACCGCGCGCGGCGAGATCTACCTGGGGAGCTGCGGACAAATTCTGGAGGACGTCGAGGCCGCCGAGCGAAGGGTCCGCGGCGAAAACGCGGCGCCCCGGGGCGAGATGAAAGTCGCGGCCCCGATCGTGTTTGGCCGCCTGCATGTGCTGCCGGTCGTCAACCGCGTTTTAAGCGAGCACCGCGCGCTGTCGATCCGGTTGAGCCTGTCGGATCGCATCGTCAATCTCGTGGACGAAGGCGTCGACGTCGCGGTCCGGATCGGCCAACTTGCCGACAGCAGGCTGATCGCGGTGAAGCTGGGCGCGGTCAGCCGCGTACTAGTCGCGAGCCCCGGCTATCTGGAGCGACGCGGCGCGCCGGAATCGCTGGGCGAACTCGCCGACCATGACGTCGTCGCATTCGAGGGCGTCGACGCGACGAACGAGTGGCGCTTCGGCGACCGTGGGAAGATCGTGCGCGTGGAGCCGCGCCTCGCCGTGAACGGCGCCGACGCGGCCATCGCGGCAGCGGAGGCGGGCGTAGGGATCACGCGGACCCTCTCCTATCAGGTCAGAGCATCGGTGAGCGCCGGACGCCTCGTTCCCATCCTGCAAGATTTCGCGCCGCCGCCTTCGCCCGTGAACGCTGTTTATCCGGCGCGGCGGATCGCGTCCGCCAACGTCGCCGCTTTCGTCAAGGCCGCGCGGGAGCACTTCAGAGCCAATCCCCTCGTCCCCGTTGAGGAGTGGGGATCACCACCGTCCAATAGGCCGCGCCAACAATCGCGCGACGCGCATTGAAGCGCTCGCTTTGAGAGGCGCGGGCGGGGAGGATCGGCGGCGCTTTGGGCGCCGCCGAACGCAGGGGATCAGCTGACCTTGGAGAACTTCGCCGCCTCTTCCGAGCCTTTGGTGGCGTTGCCGGCGCTGTAGGAATGGGCGCCAGTACCGGCGAGCTTGCCGCCGTCGACGATGAGATATTCGTCGCGGATCGGCCGGCCCTCAAAGTAACACTCGAGAATCTCCCGCGTGCCCGCCGCGTAGCGCGCCTGCGCCGACAGCGAGGTGCCCGAAATATGCGGCGTCATGCCGTGATGCGGCATGGTCCGCCAAGGGTGATCCTTGGGCGCCGGCTGCGGGAACCAGACGTCGCCGGCATAGCCCGCGAGCTGTCCGCTTTCGAGCGCCCTGACGATCGCGTCGCGGTCACAGAGTTTCCCGCGCGCGGTGTTGACGAGATAGGCGCCGCGCTTGAAGAGCTTCAGCGTTTCGTCGTTGATCATATGCTCCGTTTCGGGATGCAGCGGGCAGTTCAGCGTGACGACGTCGCAGACCTTGTACAACTCTTCGCGGGTCGGATGCCAGGTGAGATCCAGCTCCTTCTCCACCGCCTCCGGCAGCCGGTGCCGGTCGGTGTAGTGGAGATGCACGTCGAAGGGTTTCAGCCGCTTCAGCACGGCGAGGCCGATGCGGCCCGCCGCCACCGTGCCGACATGCATGCCCTCAAGATCGTAGGAGCGCTCGACGCAGTCGGCGATGTTCCAGCCGCCCTTCACCACCCATTGATAGGAGGGGATGTAGTTGCGCACGAGGCCGAGGATCATCATCACCACATGCTCGGCGACGCTGATCGAGTTGCAGTAGGTGACTTCGGCGACGGTGATCTTGCGGTCGATGGCGGCCTGCAGATCGACATGGTCGGAGCCGATGCCGGCGGTGAGGGCGAGCTTCAGCTTCGGCGCCTTGGCGATGCGCTCGGCGGTGAGATAGGCGGGCCAGAACGGCTGCGAGATGATCACCTCGGCGTCTGCGAGTTCGCGCTCCAGCACCGAATCCGGACCATCCTTGCTGGAGGTCACGACCAGTGTATGGCCTTGCGATGCGAGATATTTGCGAAGGCCAAGCTCGCCCGTGACGCTGCCGAGCAGTTCGCCCGGCTTGAAGTCGATCGCCTTCGGCGTCGGCAGCGTCTGGCCGCCGGGATAATGATCGATCTTCGGTAGGTCGTCCCGCGCGTAGGATTTCGGATATCCGTCAACGGGATCGTCGTAGAGAACCAATACGACCTTTGCCATTGTTTTCTTCCCTTCAGCTGAAAGCAAAAGAGAAAACGTCGAGCCCGGCATGAGATTACAAGCGGAAGCAGTGCGTATTAGAACGAATGACTGAGTTAGTCTCGTCTAACGTGCAGCTATAGACGTTTCCTCATTCGAACGAGTTGGGCGTTTATTCTATCTATGCCCACCTCGAATGGTTTCAAGGCTGAACTGATGCTTGGCAAAATACCAATGAAAACATTGGAACGTCTGATAGGTCAGGTCTATCGGATCGGCTTCATGGCGGCGTTGAGTTCGGCGTCGATATCGATGCCCTTGAGCGCCGCGAGCAGGGCGCCGGCCATCGGCGAAGGCGGGTCGCGATCCGCAAGGACGAGACCGATCGCCTGGGTGTGGACGGGATCGACGAGATCGAGGCGCGCGAGATCGGGCGCCGCGCCGAAGACATAGAAGAAATTATGCGGCACGATGCTCGCCCACTCGCCATGACGCAGATGCGAGCACACTCCAAGGAACGAATTGCTGACGATGGAGGGCTTCATCGTCACGCCGATCGAGGCGGCGAGCTTGTCCATGATGCGCCGGTTCTGCATGTCCCCGCCGAGCAGGCAGAGCCGCTCGGCGGCGGCCTCGGCCCAGGCGATCGCGCCCCGGTCGGCGAACCGGTGGCGATGATTGACGACGAACACATAGCGCTCGCGATAGAGCGGCGTCAGGCGAACATTTTCGAGAGGCTCGTTGTCGAGATAGGTGACGCCGCCATCGATCTCGAACGCGTGGAGGGCGCGCTCAATCGCGCGCGACGTCAGCGATTGAATCTCGACGCTGGCCTTTGGATGCGCAGCCGAAAAGCGCGACGTCAGCAATGAGATCGCCGGCATCGCCGAAGGGATGACGCCGAGCCGCAGAACGCCCGTCAGCCCGCGCCTCAGGCCGTTCAGATCATCGCGCAGGCTGTTATAGTCCGCAAGGATCCGCCGGCTCCAGGCGAGCAGCTTTTCGCCCTCCGGGGTGAGGCCGACGAAGCGGTGGTCTCGCTCGACGAGCCGCACTTTGAGAACGTCCTCGAGGGTGCGGATGGCCGCCGAGAGCGTCGGTTGGGCGACGTGGCAAGCCTCCGCCGCCCGCGCGAAGTGACGCTCCCTGGCGAGCGTCACGAAATAGGAAAGATGGCGCACCAGCATGATCAGACGCCCGGGAAAAAGGAGTTTAAGCTATTCCCTTGAGAATATAGTTGCAAGCGGGCGCGATCCCCCGCGCTTCCGGCGTCGTCGCGCCGACCGGCCACGGCTATGCGAAGCGTTTCGGAGCGATTAGGCTTCGCGCAATGACGGTTCATCTCATCAAGCTATGCGTCGGTCTCGACACGCTTTCCGATCTCGCGGCCTGGCAGTCGCGGCGCCTGGAGGCGCTACGGCGCGACAAGCAGAGGCCGGAACTCATCCACGTGACGCGCCATGCGCCGAAACGGGCGTCGGAGATTTTGGATGGCGGCTCTCTCTATTGGGTCATCAGAGGCTGGGTCGCGGCGCGGCAGAAACTGCTCGAGCTGCGTCCTCTCGAAAAAGATGGGTCGCCGCAATGCGGTCTTGTGCTCGATCCAGAGTTGATCGCCGTCGCTCCCCGTCCGCGCCGGCCATTCCAGGGCTGGCGATACTTCGACCCAAAAGAGGCGCCGCCGGATCTCGCAACGTGGTCGGCAAGCGATGGAATGCCGGAAGAGATGCGACGCGAGTTAACGTCGTTGGGTCTGCTTTAGTCGCGGTGGGGCCGAGAGATCCGCTCGCGCAGGTCGAGCGCGTTTGGAAGCGCCGCCCCGGACGCCGTATTGTCGAAGACGCACCATCGCTCGATCGCCGCGCCGCCTGACAGTTTCGTCGCGGCATCGTCGAGATCCTGCTGTGAATAGGCCGAATAATAGATGCGCGGCGAGCCGTGCAAACGGAAATAGATCAGGCCGTCAAAGCCACCCGGGCGCGCGGCTTGCGGAACCGGCGCGGGATCCGCGGCGACGCGACTGATGCGATAGGTTCGTAGCAGCGCATCGGCCTCCGGATCGAACCAGCTCGGATGGCGAGGCTCGCAGGCCGCGGGGCCAGAATATCGATGGCGGAGGAGGGTGAAAAACGCTTCGGCCGTGGCGCAATCGAAGGGAAGGCTAGGCGGAAGCTGCATGAGAATTGGGCCGCGCTTGGCGCCGAGATAGCCTGTTTCGTCGAAGAATTTTGCAACCGCAGCGTCGCAATCGACCAGCCGCTTTACGTGGGTAATTTCCCGCGGCGCTTTCACCGAAAAGCGGAAATTCTCCGGAACCGAAGCAGCCCAGCGGGCGAATGTCGAAGGTTTATGCGAACGGTAAAACGTCGAGTTGATTTCGACGCCGTTGAGGACGTCGGCATATCGCTCAAGGCTTGACCCGCGCTCAGGAAACTTTTCCGAAAGGGTCCGCGGAATGCCCCATCCCACCGTCGCAATTCTGATCACGCTGAACACGCCGCTCGCGTCGCGGCGCCCGCCGGCGGGCGCGCTGTGAGAGGACGAGTTTCACCTATTTTTGTCCTGAACAAAACTTTCCGGCGTTCCGTCTTCGGGATTGACGAAAATAATGTCTTTCGGATCGCGCCTTGGCGTATCGACCGAGAAGAACACGACGGGGCCTTTGAGGATCTCGGGCAAGGCGTGGACGACGCCGCGCTTGAAGAACAGCAAATGGCCCGGCGCAAAACGTCCCGACTGCGCCGCGCTGCCCATCCAGAACGTCCCTTCGCCCGATAGCACAAAGAGATATTCGTCGCAGGTCGCATGATAGTGCGGCGGCGTTCCGCGATAGACCCTGAAGACCCGCGCGCTGGCTGCCGGCTCATTGGTTAGGTAGGTGTCGAGCAGCAGCGTTTGCGCTGTCGGCGGAAAGGACTGCGCGATTTCGTTGAGGTCGAAACGCGCGGACTCGCGGCTTTCTGCTTGTTGATCCATGGCTATGTGCTCCATCCGCTTCGCCAACCTCGCCGTTCAGGCTCCGGCGCCGGCTTCTGGCCGGTCCAAGGCGCCGATAAAATCGGCCTTGCCGATTTCCAGTCCCTTGTGGCGAAGCAGATCATAGGCCGTCGTGACATGGAAATAGAAGTTCGGCAGGGCATAGAAGGCGACATAGTCGCGTCCATCGAAGGTTATCGTCCTGTCGCGGAATTTCATTTCGACCTTGCGGTGCTCGGCGTCGTTCAGTCGGCTCGCCGACGCGCGGCGCAGCAAGTCCGCCGTTTTGGCGATCCGCGCATCAAGCTCGGCGAAACTCGCCTCCGTATCCGGAAAGCTGACGTTCTCGACCGCGCCAAGACGTACGACGCACCCCTTTGCCGTGTCGCTCGCGCGCTGTATTTGGGCGGTCAGAGGGAGCATGTCGGGGGCCAATCTTGCCTCGAGATAGACGTTCGGATCGAGCCCGGTCGCCTTGGCGTGGGCTTCCGCCTTCGCCAAAATCGCGGAGAGGTTCGCGAACGCACGCAGAAAGGCCGGAACGGTGACGTCATACATTGAAAGCGACATGAGCTTTTCCTCGCAAGCGTCGCGGTGAATCATCCCGCGCCCTATTTCGCGGCGGCCTTGCCATGTTCGTCGAGCGTACGGAACTCATCGTCCGACAAAACGATGCTCGCGGCGGCGACATTTTCTTCAAGATGCTTGACGCTGCTTGTGCCGGGAATCGGCAGCATGACGGGGCTGCGCTTCAAAACCCACGCCAGCGCGATCTGGCTCGGGCTCGCGCCTTTTCTCTTTGCGATGGAATCGAGGATCGAACCAGGTTTCGCCAGTTCGCCGGCGGCGAGCGGGAACCATGGGATGAAGCCGATGCCGGCTTTGGCGCAGTGTTCGAGCACATCTTCGCTGGCGCGGTCGACCAGATTGTAACGATTTTGCACCGACGCCACGTGGAAGAATTTTTGCGCCGCGGCGATGTCCTCGACGCTGACCTCACTCAGTCCGACATGCCGGATCAGCCCTTCCTTCTGCATGTCGCGGATGGCGGCGAATTGTTCGTCGCGCGGAACTTTCGGATCGATGCGATGCAGCTGCCACAGATCGATCCTTTCGATTTTCAGGCGGCGCAGGCTCCTCGTGACGCATTCGCGCAGATATTCCGGGCGCCCCAAGGGCGCCCAGATGTCCGGGCCCGGGCGCGTGAGGCCGCCCTTGGTGGCGATCAAAAGACCATCATATGGATAGAGCGCCTCGGCGATCAAATTCTCGCTGACGGCGGGGCCGTAGCTGTCGGCGGTGTCGATGAAGTTGACGCCAAGTTCAGGCAGGCGGCGCAGCGTCGCCAGGCACGCGGCGCGGTCCGCCGGTTCGCCCCAGACGCCCTTTCCGGTCAGGCGCATCGCGCCAAAGCCCAAACGATTGATCGTTATATCCCCGAGAATGAACTGGTCTGAAGCCGAGGCGTTGGGAGCGCTCATGGGAAGACCCTCCTGCAAACGGTCAATGCGGCGGCGAAGCCCCGAATGCTCCGCTTTCAGTTTGAAAGCCATCGGTTCATATGGCGGGCGAAAACTGCGAAACAAGGCGCGCGACGAAACCCGCGCGGCTTTCTGGCGATTTGGCGAACCGCGAAGAACAGGCTCCAGGGGTTCGTATAGCGCTTTTAGTCGAAGAGGGTGGGTCGCCTTTCGTTCGCGCCCATGCTAGCTGACAGGGCTCCGGCGCGAGGATCGACAGCCGGCCAAGAGCCCAGAGACGCATATGAGTGGTGATTTTTTCCGCGAAGTCGACGAGGACTACCGCCGCGACCGGCTGATCCAGATCTGGACCCGCTATCAGTGGTGGCTCATCGCCGCGGCGGTTCTCGTCGTGGCCGCGACGGCGGGCTGGCGCATCTATCAGCATTTACGCATTGAAACCGCGGAGGCGGCTGGCGCGCAATATGAGGCGGCGCTGCAACTATCCGTCGACGGCAAATCCGCCGAGGCCGAAGCCGCTTTCGAGGCGCTGGCGAAGACGGGGCCGAAGGGATATGCGACGCTCGCGCGGCTTCGCGCCGTCGATGAAATTGCGGGCCGCGATCCCGCCGCGGCGATCGCGGGCTTTGAGGCTCTCGCCGCCGATCCGAATTATGATCCGGCGTTCAAGGATATGGCGCAGACCCGCGCGGCCCTTTTGCGCATCGACAGCGATGACCCGCAGGCCTTCGAGCAGAAATTCGGGCCGCTCGCGGCGCAAAGCTTCACCTATCACGACAGCATCCGCGAATTGCTCGCTCTTTCCGACTTCCGAAGGGGGGATTTCGAAGCGGCCGGGCGCTGGCTCGACATGATCGTTTCCGATGCGCGCGCGCCTTCTGCGTTGCGTCAGCGGGCCGAAGCGTTCCTCGGCCTCGTGCAGGCCGGCAAGGCGGCGCCTGCGCCGGAAAAGGCCGCCGACCCCGCGGCTCCGGTTGAGCCCACCCAACCGCCCGCGGACAAGGCTCCAACTGGCGAAGCGCCGGCGAAATAATGTTCACCATCGCGATCATAGGCCGCCCGAACGTCGGCAAGTCGACCCTGTTCAATCGGCTCGTCGGCAAGAAGCTCGCCCTCGTCGATGATCGGCCGGGCGTCACCCGCGACCGGCGCGAAGGCGAGGCGCGCCTCGGCGATCTCGCTTTCAAGATCATCGACACCGCAGGCCTCGAGGAAGGCAATGAGGAATCCCTGCCGGGACGCATGCGGGCGCAGACGGAAATGGCGATCGAACTCGCCGACGCGATCTTTTTCGTCTTCGATTCCCGCACAGGGCTAACCCCCGACGATCGCTTCTTCGCCAATCTTGTGCGGCGCGCCGACAAGCCCCTGATCCTCATCGCCAACAAGGCGGAAGGGCGTGCGGGCGAAGCCGGCGCCGTCGAGGGCTATGATCTCGGCCTTGGCGACCCTGTGCCGCTTTCGGCCGAACATGGCGATGGTTTCGCCGAACTTTATGCGGCGATCCGCGAAGCGCTTCCCGCCGAGACCGAATTGCCGGCGGATGAAGACGAAGCGGAGACGCGGCTTGTTCTCGGCGAAGATGAAGACGGCTCCGAACTCGACCTTTCAAAGCCGCTGCGCATCGCCATCATCGGCCGGCCGAACGCCGGCAAATCGACGCTTCTGAACACGATCATCGGGCAGGACCGGCTGCTCACCGGCCCCGAACCGGGGCTGACCCGCGATACGATCGGCATCGATTTCGAATGGCGCGACCGCAAGATCAAGATGTTCGACACGGCCGGGCTGCGGCGGCGCGCGAAGGTCGAGGACAAGCTCGAAAAGCTTGCCGGACATGACGCGCTGCGCGCGGCGAAATTCGCCGAGGTCGTGGTGCTGCTGCTCGACGCGACGATCCCGTTCGAGAAACAGGATCTGACGCTCGCCGATCTCGTCGAGCGCGAGGGCAGGGCGCTCGTCATCGGCCTCAATAAGTGGGATTTGATCGAGAACAAGGGCGCAAAGCTCGCCGAGTTGCGTGAGGAGGCCTTGCGGCTCCTGCCGCAGGTCAAAGGCGCCCCCGTGGTGCCGCTCGCCGGCGCGACCGGCGAAGGCATCGAACATCTCATGCATTCGATCTTCCGCGTCCATGAAGTCTGGAACAAACGGATCTCGACGGCGCGGCTCAACCGCTGGCTCGCGGCTGCGCTGGAGAGAAGCCCGCCGCCAGCCGTTTCCGGACGGCGCATCAAAATCCGCTACATCACGCAGCTGCGTGCGCGCCCACCCTATTTCATCCTGTTCGGCAATCAGCTCGACGCATTGCCCGCGAGCTACGAGCGTTTCCTCGTCAATGGATTGCGCGAGGCTTTTGAACTGCCGGGCGTGCCGATCCGCCTCTCGAAGAAGACCAGCGACAATCCTTATGCCGGGCGCAAATCGCGCCAGAGGTAAGTTTGCGAAGGTAGGGATTATTGCCGGGCGTAGCGCGATCATTACGTGAAAAATGGAGCAGGACGCGGGCGGTTCTTGAGCCACGCCGTTCCAGCATTGAAGCGCTCGTTGCGCGCGCGTTCCCGGGCGCCGGGATCGTCGCCGTCGAGCGAACCTTCGGCGGCCTCGCCAACACCAATTTCCGGCTGGAACTATCGGATTCGCGGCTGGAGCCGTCAGGGAAAACGGTCCTGCTGCGCTACTGGCAACGCGACCAGCAGCAGGCCGCAAAGGAGATCGCACTGTTGTCCTTCGTCGGTCGGCGCGTGCCGGTTCCGGCCGTGCTCGCCACCGGCGACGCCGACCCCGATTTCGGCTTGCCCTTTGCGTTCATGCAATGGATCGATGGCGAGCGGCTCGATGCGCTGGCGCCGCGTCTGGCGCCGGCCGCCCTCAAGGATGTCGGCCGCGAGGTCGGCGGCGCGCTCGCCGCGATCCATGGCTTCGCCTTTGAAAGACAAGGCTTTTTCGGCGCCGATCTCGTTCCCCGCGATGATCTCGACATGGACATGAGAGGGATCGTCGCCTGGCTCGACCATTGCCTGCGCGAAGGGCCCGGAGGCGAGCGACTTGGCGCCGCTCTGACCGAGGCCTTGTTCGCTTTCGTCGCGCGGGAAGGGCATGTGCTCTCCTCCGCATGGTCGAGCCAGCCGACGCTGACCCATTCGGATTTCAACGGCTCCAACGTTCTGCTGCGAGAGGAGCCTGAAGGCGGGTGGCGCATCGCCGCGATTCTCGACTGGGAATTCGCCTTCGCTGGCGGACCCTCCTTCGATTTCGGCAATCTGCTGCGGCCGCCGCTTGGCGATGAGGCCGCCTTTATGTCGGGCGTGACCGGCGGTTACCGGGCGGCGGGAAAACAGCTTCCCGAGGGCTGGCTCGAAGCCTCCCGCTTGGCCGACCTTCTGTCCTGGGTCGATTTCGTGTCGCAACCCGTTTGCGGGGCGGCGGTGATCAAATCCGCGCGCTACATGATCTCGCGCGTCATCGGCGGTTGAGCCGGGTTTGCGCAAAAGCCTACGATGAGACAAAAACGCGGGATTCTTTTGCTTTGCATGTCATCGGCGACGGGGCGTCACGAATGCTACTTTGGACGCAAAAAGCAGCGCAACGCTCACGTCAGCTCTTCCTGCTGTTCGCGGAAGCGCTCATCATCTTCTATCTCGCCCTCGACGCGCTCGCCGCGCCTTTCTTTCGTCCGCTCATCCGCTGGTTTGCGAAGCTTCGTTTCGTCATCCGGCTGCAGGACGTCGTCGCCGCGCTGCCGCCCTACGCCATTCTGGCCCTGCTCGCGATTCCCTTCGCCATCGCCGAGCCGGCAAAGCTTCTGGCCGTCATCCTCTTCGCCACCGGCCACAGGTTCGTCGGGGCCGTTCTCTTTGTCGTCGCCTATTTCGTCACCTTCGTGGTGGTTGAGCGCATCTACGCCGCCGGCCGGGACAAGCTGCGAACAATTGGCTGGTTCGCCCGGCTGATGGACTGGCTGTTTGACTTTCGCGACCGCGTTCTCGCCTGGGTGCGAGCGACGCAGGCCTGGGCCTCTTTCAATGCAGTCAAACGCCGCACGGCCGAGATCATCGCGCGTCTGAGACTGCGGTTCGGCCTCGGCTAGAATACGATCGGAAAAGGTCGCCGGTCCGCGCGCGTAGAAATGCTTAAAATCAAAAGCCCGATTGTCTTTTCAGGGGCGAAGGCGCGCTTGCGGCCTCTTGGCCGCGCGCCTATGTTGGCGCCGATGAAGGGACCCTCCTTGACGAACAGCTCGCCAGATCCCTGGCGCGATCATCGCGCAGCGAAAATGGCGCGCGAGCAGGAGCGTGAGTTCGACGTTTTCGATGCGCCGCCGGTGCGCAAGCGCCGCTTTCGCGCCGTTCCGGTGCGCGTCATTCTGCCCAATCTGGTCACGCTTCTCGCGCTTTGCATGGGCCTTACGGCGATCCGTTTCGCGATCGAGGGTCAATTCGAAATCGCCGTCATCGCCGTCATCATCGCCGCCGTTCTGGATGGCCTTGACGGGCGCATCGCCCGCGCGTTGCGCGGCGCCACGCGCTTTGGAGCGGAACTCGACTCGCTCGCCGATTTCGTCGATTTCGGCGTCGCCCCCGCGCTGATTCTCTATTTCTGGGGTCTGCACGAGATCAAGAGCCTTGGCTGGTTCGCCGCGCTGGTCTTCGCCATCGCGGCGGCCTTGCGCCTGGCCCGGTTCAACGTCATGGCCGAGGAGCCGGACCGCCCGGCCTGGCGCGACAATTTCTTTACGGGCATGCCGGCTCCGGCCGGAGCCATTGTCGGCCTCTTGCCGCTTTACCTTAGTCTCTCGATTTTCGAGGCGCCGCGTGGGCGCTTCATGGTTTGGCTTTATATCGCCTATGTACTGGTCATCGCCCTGTTGATGGCGAGCCGCATTCCGCATTTCTCGGGCAAGAAAATCGGCCGCGTGCCGCGCGACTACGTCATTGTCGTGCTTTTCGGCGTTGTCGCAGGCCTTCTCCTGCTCGCGACCTTCCCGATGGAGATGCTGATTTTCTTCGCCGCGGCTTATCTGGCGACGATTCCCTTTGCGATCCGCCGGTTCAAGGCCTATGAGGCGGCCGACGCCGAAAGACAGACCTCGCCGCCGACGCCCGCATCCCACGCCTGATCGCACGGCCCGAGCCGCCCCAAATCGGCGCCTGTTCACAAACGCCCAGTTCTCGACTAGGGTCGCGGCCATTCGTCTTCGCCGGATTCGTCTTGGGTATTGCAGAGAGCTCCCGGGTTCGCGCATGCCCCGGAGAGACTTGCGGCTCGCGACTGGTCAAACGCGGTTTTGCGGCCGCCCCGATGCGCCCCTGGCGGCGCGGGGGATGAAGGCCGCTGAAGTACAAGGAAACAGATGTCGAAAGAAGAATTGCTTGAATTTCCAGGGGTTGTCGTCGAACTGCTGCCGAATGCGACGTTTCGTGTGCAGCTCGAGAACGAACACGAGATCATCGCTCACACGGCTGGAAAAATGCGCAAGAACCGCATTCGGGTCCTCACAGGCGACAAGGTGCTCGTCGAAATGACGCCCTATGATCTTTCCAAGGGCCGCATCACCTATCGCTTCAAGTGAGCCGATCTTGAAGATCGCGTATGTCGACGGCGAGGCGCATACATTGACCGGGGATCGCCGTTGTGACCGGCGCTGATAAGGCTCCCGCGGGCCATTCTCCAGCCGGCGACGCTTCCGAGGGCGCCCAATGCGGCGCCTCGGAAGGCGCCGCTTGGCGGCCCAAGCTTGTTCTGGCTTCAGCGTCACCGCGTCGTCTTGAACTGCTGCAACAGATCGGCGTCGAGCCGGACGCGCTTTTGCCCTGCGATCTTGACGAAACCCCGGGCAAGGCCGAATTGCCGCGCTCGCTGGCGGCGCGCCTCGCGCGGGAGAAGGCGCGCGCCGCCGCCAAAATTGCGGCGACGAGGCCGGAACTCGCCGACGGCTATGTCCTCGGCGCGGATACCGTCGTCAGCGTCGGGCGCCGCATCCTGCCGAAATGCGAGATCGTGACGGAGGCGGCTGAGTGCCTTCGGTTGCTGTCCGGCCGGGCGCATCGCGTGCATACCGCCGTCTGTCTGATTACGCCGAAAGGAAGCGAGCGTCACAAGCTGGTTGAGACGAGACTGCGCTTCAAACGCCTGTCGTCGAATGAGATCGAGACCTATCTCGGCTCGGGCGAGTGGCGCGGCAAGGCCGGCGGCTACGCCATTCAGGGCCTTGCCGGGGCGTTTGCGTTGAAACTCGTCGGCTCCTATTCTTCCGTCGTTGGCCTGCCGCTCTACGAGACGATGTCGCTGCTTGTCGGCGAGGGCTATCCGGCCCATGCCTCGTGGCGCGATCGAATATGACCACCGCAACGAAACCCTTGAGTTCCTGATGCTCCCTGGCGAAGACGAAGACAAGGCCGGCCGATCTTCGTCCGCATCCTCGCCCCGGCCCTGTCCGATCTGCGGCAAGCCCGCGATCGAGAAGACGCGTCCATTCTGTTCGAAGCGGTGCGCCGACGTTGACCTGCACCGCTGGCTCGGCGGCGTCTACGCCATTCCCGCGGGCGAAGCCGACGAAGATTCAAAAGCCGACGTTCATCCTGATGACGACACGCTCTGAACCGGCCGCCGCCGTGGCCGCACGCGCCGCGCTCAGCCGGGCACGTTAAGGCGGCCTCGATGTTTTTCCCCGTCTCCAAAGTTTTCTGGCTGATCGCCGAGCCGGTCACCGTTCTCGTCCTTGTCGCCGGCGTTGGCGTTGCGCTCGCCTTTACCCGCTGGGCCAGGACAGGCCGCCGGCTGTCCGCCCTAGCGACACTTGGGCTACTCGTCGTTCTTTTCACGCCGGTTGGCGTGGCGCTGTTGCGGCCTTTGGAGAACAGGTTTCCGCCGCCGCCCACCGATCTTCCCGCGCCGACCGGAATCATCGTTCTCGGCGGCGGACTGGAAGAGGCGAAATCGGAAGCCCGCGGGCAGACGATTCTCTCCGAGGACGGCATCCGGCTCATCGCAGCCCTGCAACTGGCGCGGCGCTATCCGACGGCGCGGCTCATCTTCACGGGCGGGGCGGGCAATTTTCTGGAGCAGGAGCCGGCGGAGGCGATCGGCGTTCGAAAGTTTTGGCTGGACCTCGGCGGCCCCGCCGACCGGATGACCTTCGAGGCGAAATCCCGCAACACCTGGGAAAATGCCCTGTTCACGCGCGACCTCGTGAAGCCGCAGCCTGACGAGACCTGGCTTCTCGTTACTTCGGCATGGCATATGCCGCGCGCGATGGGGATTTTTCGGCGTCTCGGCTTCCAGGTGACAGCCTATCCGGTCGCCTATCGCACCTATGGCGACGATCGGGACTGGCTCCCGGTCTCCGCTTCGGACCGCATTTCGACGCTCGACCTAGCCATTCGCGAATGGATCGGGCTGCTCGCCTATCGCCTGACGCACAAGACCAACGCCCTGTTTCCCGCGCCTTAGAGCCTGTCCCCGAAGCCGTAGAGTTTCTGGCCGGTTCAGGAATCATGCGTCAATGCGGCGCGCGCGGCTGAAAAAAACTCGCGCCTCATGACGATCAGGAAAATCAAGGCGGTGGTCGCCATCAGCACGTACGGGCTGACGAACCAGCCAATGTAGGCGAAGGCGAAATAGATGGTGCGCAGGCCCTTGGCGAAATGGACGCCGGCGTCGATGGTCATCAGTCCAGCCCGGTGGGCCGCCTTTTCTCGCGCCACGGCGTCGGGGAATTCAGGCCCGGGCGTCGCGCCGACAAGGATCGCCGCGTAGATGAACAGACGGTAGGCCCAGGCGAATTTGAAGAATGAATAGCCAAAGATGAAAGCGAGGCCGAGGACCTTCAGCTCCCAGTTTCCCCGCGTCACGGTCAGGCCGAACGGCAGGTCGGCGAAAACCTTGATCACATCGTCGGTCGCACGCAGCGACGCGGCTGCGCCGCCGAGCACGATCAGAGACGTCGAGGCGAAAAACGCGGCGCCATTTTGAAGGCTCGACATGATGCCGGCGTCGGCGATGCGCGTGTCGCGCTGGCTCATCGCCCGCATCCACCCCAACCGCTGCTCGTCCATGAGGACCGAAAGGCTGGTCGCCTTGCCTAGTCCGCGTTCATTGACGAACCGAAAGAAGACCCAGACGCCAAAGAAAAAGGCGAGGCCGACGCTGTCGGCTATGGAAAGGTCGATCATCTTCCCCCTTGATAAGCTCCCGCCATTCGATCGCTTTCCGGAAAATCCTGTCGAATGGCGCGCGAATCCAGCATATCAATTTTCTCGCCGCTCGCCGACGTTCGCATCGCCGCTCAAAATTAGAGCGTTCGAGGCGGCGGCGGCCGGCTTCACGCTCAAAAATGATGGATCGTCGTGGCCTATACCCTCGTCATCGCCAATAAGGCCTACTCGTCATGGTCGTTCAGGCCCTGGATCCTGATGCGGCATTTCGGCGTTCCCTTCGAGGAAGTGACCGTGCCGCTCGGCCGACCCGAGACGCGAGCGGAAATCCTGCATTATTCCCCGGCTGGCAAATGTCCGATCTTGCGCGACGGCGACCGCGTCGTCTGGGATTCGCTTTCGATCATCGAATATGTCGCTGAAGCCTATCCTGACCGCGCCATCTGGCCGCGCGATCCGGCCGCACGGGGCGAGGCGCGCTCGCTGAGCGCCGAGATGCATTCTGGCTTTATGGGTCTTCGGTCGCATCTTCCGATGAACATGCGCCGGCCCGTCAAAGAGCGTCCGTTGACCCAAGAGGCGGCGGCCGATATCGCGCGCATCGAACAGGCGTTCGGATTGGCGCGCGCCGAATACGGCGCCGATGGCGCTTTCCTCTTCGGTGAATTCTCGGCCGCCGATGCGATGTTCGCGCCGGTAGTCAACCGGCTGCATATTTACGCCGCGCCGGTTTCGCCTCAAACCCGCGCTTATATGGACGCCGTCATGGCGCTGCCGGCGTGGCGGGACTGGAGCGCGGGCGCCTTCGCCGAACTCTGGACAATTGAAAAATACGACCTACTCTAAACGCCCGTGAACGGCGAGGAACCCGTGCAGCGCTCATCGGACGGCCGCTCCGTTGTTGGAAATCCCGACGCAAAGGCGGATATCGATCAATTTATCGCCGCGGCGTCCAAGCCTGCGCCCGCCGCATCCGGGCGCGGACGCCTGATCTTTGCGCTCGATGCGACGATGAGCCGGCAGCCCACCTGGGATCTGGCGCAAGGACTCCAAGCAAAGATGTTCGAGACGGCCGCCGCCCATGGCGGCCTCGAGGTCCAGCTGGTTTATTATCGGGGGTTTCGCGAGTGCAAGGCCTCGCGCTTCCTCAGCGGCGGCAAGGACCTCGGGGCGCTGATGACGAAAATCTCCGTCGAGGCCGGCCATACGCAAATCGCCAGGGTGCTGCGCCATGTCCTCGATGAAGCGCGCCGCTCGCCAGTTCGCGCCTTGATCTTCATCGGCGACGCGATGGAGGAAAAAGCCGACGATCTCGCCGAACTCGCCGGGCAGGCGGGGCTTCTTGGGGTGAAGGCGTTCATTTTTCAGGAGGGGACCGACCGGGTCGTGGAGCGGACCTTCCGCCAGATCGCCTTGCTGAGCGGCGGCGCCTATGCGACATTCGACTCTGGCGCTCCGCAGCGGCTTGCGGCGCTTCTTTCCGCCGTCGCGGCCTACGCTTCCGGCGGCTGGCCCGCCCTTGAGGCCGAGGCGCGCTCGCGCGGCGCGGCGGCCGACCTTCTGTTAGCGCAAATGCGCTGAGTGGCGACGCCTGATGGTTTATCTTCTTGTCGGATTTCTGCTGATCTGGCTTTTGCTCGGGGGGCTTAGGGCGTTCGCGCAGGCGAGCCCGGCGGCGCTCGCGCGTCTGATCAAAAGGAGCGGGGGCGCGGCGGCTCTGGCGATCGCGGGGTTTCTGCTGTTGCGCGGCGGGGTCGCGCTCGCCATCGGCTTCGCTGGACTGGGGTTCTGGCTCCTTAACATCGGCGGCGGCGGCATTTGGCGGATATTCGCATCGCCCGCCAAGGGGTTCGGCGCAACGGGGTCCGGGACGCGGCGGGGCCGCGCGTCCTGCGTCCGGTCGGCCATGATCGAAATGGAGCTCGATCACGAGACGGGCAAGATGCGCGGAAGCATTCTTGCCGGGCCGGACGAAGGCAAGGAGCTAGATTCGCTGACGCGGCCTCAGTGCGAAGTCCTCTATGATCTTTGCCGTCGAGACGATCCGGAGGGCGCCCGCCTTTTGCAGGCTTATCTCGATCGCCGGTTTTCCGGCTGGCGTCCGGCAGACGAGGCGCAAGGCGGCTCTCGGAGCGGAGAGGCGCGACGGCGCGCCGGCGCGATGTCCAAGGATGAAGCGTATGAGGTTCTGGGGCTTGAAAAGGGCGCAACGCGCGAAGAAGTCGTTCGCTCGCACCGGTCCTTGATGAAAAAACTTCATCCAGATCATGGCGGGACGACGGACCTGGCGGCGCGGGTAAACGAAGCGAAAGAGGTCTTGATGCGGCGTCATTCGTAGCGCCCCAAGGGTTCAGAGCATTTTGTTCATCTTGCGAGCGTTCACAATGCTCGCCAAAGCGTTAGTTTTTCGTTGCGAAACAGGAAAATCCCGTTCGCTTCAGGGTCTTGCAGGCGAGTTCCGCGCTATCCGCCTCGAGGCCGGCGAAGCGCGCCCGGTAAAGCGTCGCCGCGCCCTTTTGCACTTTTTCCGTAAAGGGCTGCGCCGCGCCCAAGGTCTTGCGGCCATCGGCTTTCGCTTTGGCCAGAAGCGCATTCGCCTTGGCGACGTCGTCGGTCGCGCCGATCTGGATCATCCATCCGGTGCGGGCGGCGGCTGGACGGTGCGCAACCTCCGCCTTGCCGCCATCGGCTGGTTCCGCCTCCGCCTGCGGGGCCGTCTTTTCGATCGGCTTCTCGATAGCCTTGCGGTCTTTTGCCGGGGGCGGGCCTGCGATCCAGCGCATCGTCGACGGCGTTGTGATCGAGGCGGTCGCATCGCTTGTTTGGCCGGTCGATCCGTCAAGCGCGCCAGTTCCGGCGAGCGACGGATTTGAGGGCGCCTTTTTATTTGCGGCGGCGGCGTCGGGCTGCGGCCTGACCGCGCCCGAAACATAGGCCGGCCGCGGCTTGTCGACGGGAACTTCCGGCCCGATCGAGGCGAGGCGAACCGCATCGGCTGGGACCCGAACTTTTGGCGGAAGCACCCTGAGCGTAATTTTCGTCGTCTGGTTTGACGCGCCGGTTTCGGGCTCGGCGTATGCGAGAACGGGGGGCGCCACGTGCTGGGGATTGGCCTGGATTTCCGGTTGCGCTTGCGCCCGGACCGGCAGGTCCGTCGCCGTCGTCAGCCGGATGTCGCTCCGAGGCGGCAAGTCGGTCGACGCGTTGTCCTGGATCGCCGACGCGGTCCGGATCGTCGCGCCATTGCCGATCTGGTCTTCGATGAGCTCAGCCATGATGCGGTCCCGCGAGGCCGCGCTGACGCCGCCCATCACCGCAGCGACGATGTAGCGGCCATCGCGCTTCACGGACGTCAGCAAATTGAAGCCGGAGGCGCGGGTATAGCCGGTCTTGATGCCGTCCATCCCTTCGACGCGGTCCATCAAATGGTTGTGGTTCAGGATCGTGGCGCCGGCGTAGTAAAAGGCGTGGGTCGAGAAATAGTGATAATAGCGCGGGAAGCGCTCCTGGACGGCGCGGCCGAGGATCGCAAGATCGCGGGCCGTCGTGATCTGCGCATCGTCCGGAAGTCCCGATGCATTGACGAAACGCGTGCGGCTCATGCCCAGCTCTTGGGCTTTGCGGGTCATCAGTTCGGCGAAATGCCCTTCGTCTCCGCCGATGGCCTCGGCTATGGCGACAGCCATGTCGTTGGCTGAACGGGTGACGACGGCCTTGATCGCGTCTTCGACCATGATCGTCGCGCCCGGTCTCAGGCCGAGCTTGGTCGGTTTTTGCGCGGCCGCGTGTGCGGAAACGCGCAATTGGCTGTCGAGGCTCAGGCGCCCGCGTTCGAGTTGCTCGAACAGAAGATAGAGCGTCATGACTTTGGTTATTGACGCCGGATGGCGCGGTTCGTCCTCGTTTCGCGCGTAAAGGGTCCGGCCGCTATTGCCGTCGACAACGATCGCCGCGAAGTTCCGGCTCGGCGCAGAAATTCGCACCCGGCTATAGCGACGCGAATGCGTCGCATGTCTTTCGTGCGCGAAACGCCTTGGAAAATAGCGCCGGTATTCTCTCGCGGCGTGGTGGGCGTGCGCGCGGTGGTGTGCTTCCGCTGGCGCGGCGAGGAGGCAGGCCATTAAAAGGCTCGCCGCGAAAAGACCAGCCGCCGCGAGGAGCAGGGAAAGGCCGAATGCGGTGGCGCCTTTCATCATGCGGCGAACCGTCGCGCCATGCGTCAACATTCTGGCAATCCCGAGCTGGTGCGAAGCAAACAGTTGAAATGACGCTAATTCCGCTCGGTTACCGCTTGGTTAAGAGGAAGCTTCGGAGGCCTCTTGTTTTCGGTCACGGTAAAAATGGTGCGGTGCAAGATAAACTTGACGTGATTTGTGCGGTGCGGTATCAACATGATGGGGAGCATCTTTCGCTCTCGGCTTGCCGCCTCGAGCTGAGAAGAGTCGGCGCACGCTCGACCAAGGGAAATCAAATGGCCAACAGTTTTGAAGACTTTCAGAAAATCAGCAAGACGCAACTCGAGTCGGCGGCTTTGACGTCTCAGTCATTCGTCAAGGGCTTGCAGGCGATTGCGGC
>Ga0181523_10000610_pt1 | contig 40611 bp, 40 predicted proteins | sample PEATcosm2014_Bin_43_FD_119752 | JGI IMG/M metagenome (GOLD analysis project Ga0181523, IMG submission 119752) | Peatland microbial communities from MTU Mesocosm Facility, Houghton, MI, USA - PEATcosm2014_Bin05_30_metaG | ecosystem: Environmental > Terrestrial > Soil > Wetlands > Peat | place... | reverse complement strand
GATGGTCCGGGAACTGCGCAAGCTCGGCTACCGGGTCGAAACGGCGAGTGTCCAACTCGTTCAACTGGGCAGTCCAGCATAAGGAGGATTTTCGACCCTGGGGACGGGCGCCCTCGCCCGTCCAAGCCGAGCGCGGCCCGGTGGTCGCCGCGACTCTCAATTCGCGATAGGCTTTTCTCCCCGTGCTAAAATCAGCACGTGAAAGCTCAGCGGAAATTCACAGTTGTTATCGAGCGAGATGAAGAGGACTACTACGTCGCGACCGTGCCTGCCCTGCGAGGTTGCCACACGCAAGCGAAAAATCTGGACACTCTGATGAAAAGAGTGCGAGAAGTTATTCAGCTTTGCCTGCAAGACAATCAGGCCGCCCCATCGCTCGAACTGGTCGGTATCCAGCAGATTTCTGTATGACCCGTCTTCCGCGCCTGAAAGGCAAGGAACTGGTACGTCTTCTCGGAAAGGCTGGGTTTGAGATCGTACGAACCCGAGGTAGTCACGTTTTCCTCAGCTGTTCTCCGTGATGTTGAGCTATCGGTGGAGGACTTGCTTGCCGGTCGCTGAGCGGTTGGCTGTCCTGGCTCTTACAGCGCTGGTCGGCTGCCAAACGGCTAAGGTGCCGGAAAGGCAGCAAGAGGCTACCCATAACCCAGCTCCCGCAAAAGCTGAGACCAGCAACAGGAGTAACCCTCCGCCCCAGCCAGTAACGCCGCAAAGCATAGTTAAGAAGTTATTCCCGAATGCTCCCGAGAAGGCGCAAACAGTCGAATGCTTTCGCTCTCTTAGTCCCGAAACGTCAATGTATGCGGTGGTTCAAAAGTGTGGCAGACCCGATGAAGAAATCGGCAGTGGTATGTACGTCTTTGTCTATCACCTGCGTGACGGTTCTATGGTCACGATTAGTACGCCCGACCTCGCGAAAATCGGGAGATATGTGAGCTACGCGCCGTCAGACCGTCTTCTGAAACGAAAATGAGCACTCCTGCCTGAATTCAAAACGGCTTCCGCGGCGTGATCTCTTCATCCTTAATGAAAAACTGCGCCGGGCATTGCGGAGAGCCGCAGATTGTCGGCAGCAATCCGGCCATCTGCTTGCGCGTAATCAAGCCCAGCGTGCCACACGACGGACAGGAAAGCACCGCCCAATAGGGGTCTTCTTTCTCTCCCACTTCGCCCGCGTTCTCCAGCACGAACACGGTGCCGGGTTCCATCTGCTCGGGAATCCACTCGTTGATGATGCTCAATTCGCCGATCATCATGTCCTCCCCCGCTTTCCGTTTACGCTCGTCTTACGCCCTCCGCGCCCGGCGTTGAGGCCGCGATCGTTCCGCAACCGCAGATTTTTTGCGCGCCTGAATCTCCGCTCGGACCCGGCGCACCTCGTCGCTCAGGCAGATATCGAACATGGGCTGCCGCGCGTTCTTTAACAGGTCCACAACCTGCTGCGCTGAGGTGCGCAGATAAAGATGAGTGCCGTCGGAGAGCAAGTGATACTCCTGCTCCGATGACGCGCCGACCGTAGCGGCCAGCGTGGTGCCGAATTCCTGCCGCAGGAAGCCAATGACTTTGCGCATGCGCTGGAGCGAGAAGCCGCGCCTCCGAAGCTGGCAGATGACGGCTGCGGTGACGAGTTCGTCCCAGCTATAGACGCGGCGGTGACCCTTGCGGGCAGGCGCAACGATGCCCCGTTCGTCCCACCATTGCAGCTGACGGGCAGTGATCCCGGTCAGGACGATCACCTCGTTGGATGTGAACTGTTGTTGCATCTGGAACGCGTCCTGTTTCAAACAATAAAACGAAGAAATGTTTGAAACATTCTAGGCGGCGGGGGCGGAAATCAAACGAGCTTTCGGCCTTACGGTGTTGACTATACGGGTACGTCAGGGACATTGAATCATTGAGTCATTGAGCCATTGAGCCATTGAAACATTGGGCCAATCTCTTATTGACTAAATGTCTCAATGTCTCAATGCTTCTGTCCGTTTGTGCCTTTCACGCTTCTGGCATTACCATTTGGCGAGAGCAAATTCCTTTTCCGGGGCCAATGAACTTCATGATCCAACTCATGATCCAGAAAGCGCATGTGCGCATCGCCATGCTTACGTTGTTTGTCCTGTTTTCGGTTGCACTAACCTTCTCCCAGCAAAAAGAGCGAAATCGCAAGCCGGATGCCGCGCAAAAGAACGTGGCCTCCGCTCCGGCGAAAGACGAAAAGGACGACAAGAACGAAGGCGATCCGCTGTTCAAGGGCATGCAGTACCGTTTGATCGGCCCTTTTCGTGGCGGCCGCTCGCTAACGGCCGCTGGAATTCCCGGCGATCCCACCACCTACTACTTCGGAGCGACCGGCGGCGGGGTTTGGAAATCCACCGACGGCGCCAACACCTGGTCCCCGATCTTTGACAAAGACGGAGCGCCTTCGATTGGCAGCATCGCCGTCGCCGTGTCCGATCCGAACATCGTCTATGTGGGGACGGGCGAAGCGTGCATCCGCGGAAACATCTCGCAGGGCGACGGCGTCTGGAAGTCGGTGGACGCCGGAAAATCCTGGAAGAGCGTTGGGTTGAAAGACACGCGCGCGATTGGCCGAGTGATCGTGAATCCACATAATCCTGACATCGTTTTTGTGGCGGCGCTCGGCCATCCCTATGGGCCGAACGCGGAACGCGGCGTTTTCCGGACCACCGATGGCGGTAAGAGCTGGGACAAGGTTCTCTACAAGGACGAGAACACGGGAGCGGTCGATGTAGCCTTCGATCCGCAGAATCCCAACATTTTATTTGCCTCGCTGTGGCAGGCTCGGAGGACTCCATGGACGCTGTCCAGCGGGGGGCCGGGCAGCGGTATCTACCGTTCAACCGACGCTGGCGCGACCTGGAAGCAACTGGAAGAGCACGGCCTTCCGAAGGGACCCTACGGGCGCATCGGCCTCGCGGTCGGGGCGAACTCCGAGCGCGTCTACGCGTTGATCGAGGCGAAGGAAGCTGGCGGGCTTTATCGCTCCGACGACGACGGCGACACCTGGGATCTGGTAAACGGCAGCCACTCGCTCTTTCAGCGGGCGTGGTACTACATGCACGTAATCGCCGATCCGCAGGATGCGAACACGCTTTACGTGTTGGATGTGGAGTTCTTCAAATCCACCGACGGCGGGCGAAACTTCAATAAGGTGAAAGTTCCGCACGGCGACAATCACGGCCTGTGGATCGATCCGAAGAACACGAAGCGCATGATCGCCTCGGACGACGGCGGCGTCACGGTCACCCTCGACGGCGGCAAGTCGTGGACGCGCGAGGACAACCAGCCGACCGCGCAGTTCTACCACGTGACGACCGACACGCGGACTCCTTACTACGTGTACGGCTCGCAGCAGGATGCTTCCACCGTGGCGATTGCCAGCCGCAGCGATGACGGCGCGATTGGCCGCGACAATTGGTACACGGTCGGGGGCGGGGAAGCGGGCTATATTGCGCCCGATCCGACCGACCCGAACATCGTGTACGCCGGCGACTATCAGGGCAACATCACGCGCTTCGACCGGCGCACCAACCAGGTCAAGAGCATCGCCGTGTGGCCCGAACTCAGCGACGCGCGCGGCGCGGCCCCGCTCGAACACCGTTTCCAGTGGACGGCGCCCATCGTCATTTCTCCGCACGACCCGAACGCGGTTTACTACGGAGGCGAGCGCATTTTCAAAACTACCGACGGCGGAACGCATTGGGAAGCGATCAGCGGCGACCTGACGCGCAACGACAAGTCGAAACAGCAGCCCTCCGGCGGCCCGATCACGATTGACGATACCGGCACTGAGTATTACGACACCGTGTTTTCGATTGCTCCCTCGCCGCTGGCGAAAGGCCTGATCTGGGCGGGCACGGACGACGGCCTAATCCAGATCACGCGCGATGAAGGAAAAAATTGGACCAACGTTACGCCGAAAGATCTCGCGGAATGGAGCCGCATCAGTTTGATCGAAGCTTCGCCGCACGATGCCGGCACCGCATATGTTGCGGTTGACCGCCATCAGAATGACGATCTCGCGCCTTACATCTACAAGACGAGCGATTACGGCGCGACCTGGAGCCGGATCACAAGCGGAATTCCGGATGGATCTTTTGTGCGCGCCGTCCGAGAAGACCCGAAGCGAAAAGGCCTGCTATATGCCGGGACCGAGCGCGGCGTCTATGTTTCTTTCGACGATGGGGCGCACTGGCGTTCTCTGCAAATCAACCTGCCGACTACGCCGGTCCACGACCTGGTCGTCAAGAACGACGACCTGGTGCTGGCGACGCACGGGCGGTCGTTCTGGATCCTTGACGACGTCTCGCCGCTGCGCCAGTTCGCCGATTCGGTTGCCGCGGAAGACATGCATCTCTACCAGCCCGCAACCGCGTATCGCGTGCACACCGGAGAAGCTCCGTCGCGATTGTCCTTCGCCGGAAAGAATCCGCCCAACGGCGCGGTGATTTATTTCTACCTGAAGCAGGCGCCGAAGCCGGAGATGAAGCAGGAAGTGAAGATTGAAATTTTGGACGCGGCGGGCAATGTCATCCGCAAATACTCCAGCAGTAAGGCCGAGCCGCTCGACGAGCCGCTCGACCCCGACGACAAGAAGCAAGAGAAGCAGATCAAGCTGGAAGACGGGCTGAATCGCTTCGTGTGGGATCTGCGCTACGACGAGGCCAACCGCGTCCCCGGATATTTTCTGTGGGAATACAATGAAGGCGCAAAAGGGCCGCTGGCGCTGCCGGGCAGCTATCAGGTGCGCTTGACCTTCAATGGTAAGAGCGCAACGGCTCCGTTCGAAGTGAAGATCGATCCGCGAGTCACCACTTCGCAGGCCGATCTGGAGAAGCAGTTCAAGCTGCAGATGGACGTGCGCGAGCAGCTGAATCGCGTCTATGAAGCGGTGAACCAGATACAGGACGTGCGTGAGCAGTTAGAGGGGCTTAAGAAGCGCCTGGCGCCGGGCGATTCGACGAAAGTCTTGTTCGATGGCGCGAATGCGCTTGACGCCAAGCTGATTGCCGTTCGCGATCCGCTGATTAATTTCAAAATCAGCGCCAGCGAGGATTCGCTCGCCTACGCGCCGGGGATCGATGCCAGGCTGGCGTTTCTATCTATGGCTGTGGCAGGCTTCGCCGATTCCGCTCCGACCGAAGCCCAGTACCAGCAATTGGACAAGCTGAAAAAGCAGACCGATGAATTGCTGGCGCATTGGGAGCAGGTGCGGAATGCGGATATCGTGAGCTTCCAAAAGCTGGCCGCCGAACAAAACGTCCACTCGATCTATGTGCCCGACGTGAAAAGCGCGCGGGTGCAAGGCGGCGGCGAAGAGTAGCCTCAGGGGCTAAAGCCCGCGTCCTTAATTGGTTCTGAGCGGCACGGCTGAACGCCGTGCCCTTCCCGAACCCGGGCTAGAGTTTATCAGCAGTCTGAGACGGGGCAAGCCCCGTCTCTACACGAGTTTTTCGGCAAGCTGTGAAGCTGCGCCCTTCCCAAACCAATGCGCGGGATGAGCCCTAGATGAACATCTCGTCTTGCGGGACACCCGCGCCGTTTTTCCGATGGCGCCTTTTCTGGCCGAGGAAGACTTCGACTCCGGTGCTGATCGCGGTCATCAGTCCGTTGACCTGGCGCAGCGGAGAGATCACGGTCTTGTGGACGATTTCGCTGGTCTCTTCGACCCGGTCCATGGTGCGATTCAGCAGTTCATCGGCGCGGATGACTTGCAGCCGGGTGCGGTCGAGGACATCGGCGAGCGTGGCGTCGATGCGGCCGAGTTGATTGCGCAACAGGTTGCTCGACTCCGAGAGATTGACGCTGATGACGTCGAGCTTAGGGCGCAGGTCGACCAGTATCTCCTGCACCGTTTCCAGAGTGGGCAAAGTCTTGGTCGTTACCTGCGTGGCCAGAGCCTCCATCTTCTCCGTGCTCTTGCGAACCGCGAAGTAAAGGGCCACCATAATGCCCGCCTGGATCACGACCGCGAAAGTCGTAGCCGCAATAAAAATTCTTAGGAGATTGTCATCCATGGTTGCTCCTGCTGCTGTTGCCCCTCAGGCTGCGGAAAGAGCCGGACTGCGATGTCCAGCCCCAAAAGGGGCACCCTGATTCTGAAGAAGTTGCGGCATCGCTAAAGTGGTACCCCGATACGAAGCCCGCGTTCTTCTGTACCCGCTAGAGATTCTTGCTCGGTTCCGCTCCGGTCGCGGTCGTCTCGTTATAGGCCTGGCGGCTGGCCTCGTAGGCGTTGCGCAGGCGATCTTTCTGCTCGTCGAGAACTTCGCGTCCGCGATCGACCCAGTCATTCGCCTGATCGCGCGCTCGACGAGCCTGCTGGCGCACGCGCTCGCTGCCTTCCTGCGCCTTGGAGCGAATTACGTCGCGCGTTTCGTCGCCGGAGCGCGGCGCGTACAACACACCCACCACAGCTCCAACCCCGAGACCCGCCAAAAACCACAAGAAGCCGTTGCCGTCACGATCCGCCATAACTACCTCCTGAATTGCTCTATATATCGGATGGTAGCACCCTGAAATGTGAAAGACAATTCACGTGCTCCCGCGGAGTGGGCCAGGTTGTTGAGCCGCGGCTTCGGGCCGCGAGCTGCGGGCTCGAGCAAACCCGGTTGCCCGTAGCTCGGGGCTCGTAGCCCGCAGCTTTCCTGTTCGCGGCTCGCTGCCTCCGTTGGAATGCAAAGAAACTCTTGTGCCGGGCGCGCCAAAGGCGGAGAATGAAGCGTTTTTCAGGAGGCGCCTTTTGTCCGACCGCAAATATCGGCAACGCGGATACCAGGATTCCGGTGCGGGTAGTGGAGCGAAAAAAGAATTCGAGAAGCCGTCGGCTCCGAAAAAAGAGAACACGTTCGGGCCGCGTCCGATCAACATGCCGGGAACCCGGACGGTCTCGCGCTGCGCGGAATGCGGCGCGCTGCTGCAGAACCTCACGGATCCGGCCGGGAAATGCCCGAAGTGCGGGTTCGAGTTGCACGCCTGCAAGCAGTGCGAACACTTTGACCCGTCGAGCCGATTCGAATGCAATCAGCCGATTCCCGCCCGAATCTCTCCCAAAGACAAAGGCAACGACTGCCCGCTGTATTCGATACGCGTGATGGTCGAGAAGGAAACCTCCAGCAAAGGCAGTCAGCGTCCGAATGACGCGCGGGCGGCGTTTGACAATCTTTTCAAGGATTGAAGGGGAGTTCTCAGTTGTCAATTCTCAGTTGAGGCGGATTCTCTTGATCGAACTGCCGGAATAGAGCCTTAGCTGCGTTCCTTGCCTAGTTCTCTGGGAATTTAAAGTTTTGGCTGCGGCTGATCCCCGCTGGTCGTTAGTCGGCCGCCGAGTGGTGATTGAGTTGGTTTAGCGGTCTCGCCAGCCGCCCAGGTTAGCGCCCAAAGGACGGGCGCGAACCTGGGGCACCGGGTTGCGCCACGCAAAGTCACTTGCAGCGTAGATCCCATGCGGGACACGGCACTCGAATCCCACCCTTGCGCACAGAACGCGCAAGGATGGGGCACCCGTCGGCCCTGGTTTGTCCGAAGCTTTGTTACTGTCTTATCCGCGGGTTCACCGCCGAGTACAGCAAATCCGTCAGAAAGTTAACGGCTACATACGTCAACCCAATCGCCAGAATGCATCCTTGCACGAGATAGTAATCACGGTTGGCGATGGCTTGGATGGTCAGGCGTCCGATTCCGGGCCAGGAGAAGATGGTTTCGGTCACGATCGTCCCGGCGAGCAGTGCGCCGAATTGCAATCCGAGGACGGTTAGGATCGGGATCATGGCGTTGCGCAAGGCGTGACGATAAACGACGGTGCGCTCGGGCAGGCCTTTGGCTCGGGCGGTGCGGATGTAGTCTTGGCCTAACTCTTCCAGCATAGAGGTTCGCACCATGCGGGTCAGGATCGCGGCCAGCGCTCCGCCCATGGTGATTGCGGGAAGCACTAGATGGGCTATGCTGCCGGAGCCGGAGACGGGGAGCCATCCCAGCTTGATTGCGAAGAACAAGATGAGCACAGGACCCAGGGCGAAGTTCGGAAACGACAAGCCGAACAGACTTACTACGCTTAGAACGCGGTCATCCCACTGATTGCGGTGTTGCGCCGAGTGCACGCCTGCTGGAATGGCCAGCCCAATCGCTACGAATAACGACGCCAGGGTTAGTTGCAGGGTGGAGGGATAGCGCTGGACAATCAACTTAGTAACTCCCTGGTTGAACCGCAGCGACTTGCCAAGATCTCCGTGGAGGACGCCGTTCCAGTAATTCAGGTATTGCTTGCCGAGCGGGACATCGAGCCCATAGGCGTGGCGCGCGGCCTGAATGTCACCAGCGGCCGCGCCTTCTCCTAGCATTAGCTGAATGGGATCGCCGGGGACGAAGTGGATCAGCAGGAAGACGGTGGAGACGACCAGCCAGATGACGGGCAGGGTGTAGAGGACGCGTTGGAAGAGAGTTCTCAGTTGTCAGTTCTCAGTTGTCAGCTTTGGGTGCACCACCAACCTCGAAATGTCGAATTTCTCTCAGCTGACGATCTCTGGAGATTGCCTTGAGCAACTCCAAAACCGCGAACCCAGGATAGTCTTCTCTCTTAGTCGAGCGATAGTAGCAGTCCCAGTAGCTCATTACACGTTGCCCGGTCAGAGCGATGAAGTCTGGATTTTCGGCGATAAATTCCGCATAAAGCGGCGTTCTCAAGTTTGCCAGGTTTTCGTGAATAAGGCGGAGAATCTCTATAACATACTCGCCTACCAGTGGAACTACGAAGCAGGGGATCCAAATATTTTGAGAATGAATGATTCGTGCAAGATGTTTTTGGCGAACAAAACCATCGTGGTGCCTCGTGAGCAGGCAGTCCAACAATTCGGACTGAATTTTATTGAGCTGAAGGTTCTGAAGTAGCGGCGGGTCAAAATAGATCCTAAATGGAATCGAGACAAGCTTATTTCCGACCCGCAAGGCAAAGCTTTTCCAGCGCGAGGAAAATTGGTTTTCGGAAAGAAGAGAAATTGCGGCCAGCGCATCGTTCCGCATGAACGCTGGGAAAGCTTCAACGAGTTCGTCCTTGCTGTGCGTCATTTCATTGAGTCGATCGAGGGTGCGACTGGCCGTCATGGAACGTCACATGGCGGCGATCACACTGCCCTCAACGGCTACAACCAGCGTCAAACACGCCACCTTTCGGCACGGCTTAGCCTTGCCCTTTCAATGCATATTCAAACCGAGCTTCTGTTGCCTCAGGTTGCAGTCCCAGCAATTCGGATCGTATCATCCCTCGTCGTATCATCTATCAAATGAAGTGCCCCGGGGAACACACATGCTCACCGCAATAGCTTCAATTGTCCTCACGTTGCTTGCCGCCCTCGCTTACGGCCAGACTAGCGGCGGCGCTCCCGTCGAGTATCAGCCTAAGGGATCGATACGGGAGTACTTCTTAGGGGCCTGGAAGCTGGTTTCGACAGAATACGAGTATTCCGACGGCCACACCACGCCCTATCCCGGCCTGGGGCCGGACGCAGCGGGTTTCCTCATGTACACTCCCTCGGGCCACATGTGCGCCCAGTTGATGAAACCCGGCCGCCCTCGCTGGTCGGAAGCGAACACGCCAACCGCGCCGGAAGCTGCTTCTGCCCTCGATGGATTCATCTCCTACTGCGGAGCCTTCGAGATACGCGAAAACGAGCGCATCATGATTCATCGTCCAGAAACGGCGTGGTCCCCCAATTATCCAGGAACAACTCAGGAGCGGCCGTATCACCTGGTGAACCGGGACCGCTTTTTCTTTCGTGGTGCGGGCACAGAAAAGCAAAAGGACGGAACCGACGTTCCCGTGATTTGGACCATCACCTGGGAACGCCTGAAATAGGCAAATAGTCAATCTCCAGCCTGTTGGGCTGGGGCCGCGGGCACGGGCTCAATGCGAACGGTTGCTACCCGGTGGCCGTCCATCTTTTCCACCACAAAGCGCCGTCCCTCGTATTCGAACGCCTCGCCGCCGGTAGGCATTTTCTGCAGCCGTGAGAGCAGAAATCCGGCGAGAGTCTCGAAGCCCTCATCCTGGGGAAGCTGCAGCTCGTATTGAGTTTCCAGATCGCGAATGTTGGTGGCTCCGTCGAGCACGATGGGCGCATTCGCATCGGTCGCCGCCGGCTGCGCGGACGCTACGTCGAATTCGTCTTCCAGTTCTCCGACCAGTTGCTCCAGCACGTCTTCGACGCTCACCACTCCCGCCGTGGAACCGAATTCGTCGACCACCACCGCCAGGTGCCGCTTGCGCTGCTGGAATTCGACCAGCAGGTCGAGCAGCGACTTGGTTTCGGGCACCACCAGCACATCGTGCATGACCTGGCCGACCTTCATCTGCGCAATGCGCTGGGCAGCGGGAGGAGCGTTTGGTCCCAGGCGCAGCCGCGTCCAGCGCATCAGGTCCTTGGCGTAGAGCACGCCGATAATGTGCTCGGGACCGCGCTGCGGATCGTACACGGGGATGCGCGAGTATTGATCGTCGACCACGCGCGACAGGGCTTCGTCGAGGCTCAGGTCGGAGGGCAGGGAAAAAATTCTGGTCCGCGGCACCATCACTTGGCGCGCGGCAATGTTGTCCAGTTCGAGCGTGTTGAGCAGCATCTCTTCCTGAGCGTTAGAGAGCTGTCCGGAAGTGCGGGCGGCGGTTACGATCAGCTTCAGTTCGTCGGGCGAGTGCACCGAGCCGTGCCGGATTTCGCGCGTCCCGAAGGCGCGCAGGACAAAACCGGCCGAGGCGCTCATGGCCATGGTAAGCGGCCGCGTGACGGTCAGGAAAACGTCCATGGGCGCCGCGACTGCCAGTGCGACGCGCTCGGCCCGTTGTAACGCGAGCGACTTCGGAACCAGTTCGCCCATGATTACGAGCAGGGCGGTGATCATCACAAACGCCACCGTGACGGCTACGGCATGAGCGTAGATCGCCGCATAGGGGACGCTTCCGATCCAGCCCTCGAACAGGTGCGCCAGAGCCGGTTCGCCCAGCCAGCCCATGGTCAGGCTGGTAGCGGTGATTCCCAGTTGCACGCCGTTGACGACGCGGCTGAGCTGCTGGTGCAGTTTGAGGACGGTGCGGGCGCCGGCGCGCTGGGCCTCGATCAACTGCTGGATGCGGGTCTCGCGCACGCTGACCAGCGCGAACTCGGCCGCGGCAAAGAAAGCATTGGCCGCCACCAGGAGCAGGATGACGAACACCCGCAGCAGCACGTATGCAAGCATGGAACTCTAATTTTAACATTCCAAAGGGATAATCGTTCAGGGATCGCCCGCTTTGGAACAGGCTCGCGGTACAATTAAGGCTTACCCTTGATTCCTCGCGCAATTGATCGCTTTCTTTTTAGTTCCCCGTTGGTCTAAGCAGAAGTGAGAGAGATGGGTTGCAAGAATGGGGAAATATGATGTTCAAGAAACTCCTCCATCTTTTCGAAATTGTGGCGTTGCTTTTTACGATTTGCGCGGCGCCTTCAACCAACGCCGCCGCGGCGGACGATCCCGCCAAAACTGCCCCTAAGAGTGCAGCCCCGGCCCTCCCCGCCGCCGGGACATACGAGATCGATCCGCTCCATACTTTCGCGTACTTCGGCGCTAGCCACCACGTGGTCGGGCTCGTGCGAGGCAGGTTCGACAAGGTTACGGGAACCATCACCGTATCGCAGGATCTGGCTGCCTGCGCTGTCGACGTCACAATCGACCCCTCCAGCATTAGCACGCAGGTTATCGAGCGCGACCAGGATCTTCAAGGCCCCGCGTACTTTGATGTGAAGATTTTCCCGACGATGACGTACCACGGTCGATTCGTCGTGTGTCTGCAACCTCCTGGACGATGGACGGATCTCTGACCATTCACGGCGTGACCAAGGTTGTGCCGCTGACATTCACTTTCAACGGGTCGTTTTCCGATATCAAGCCTGGCCAGCCGGCGCGCGTGGCGTTCCACGGGTCCGCTGGGACGAAGCGCGCCGATTTCGGCATGGGGGCGCGCGATAAGGGAGAAGTCGGTACGTCCGGGGCGGTGGACGTCGCGATCGAGATCGATGTGGAAGCGGACGCAAAGGTCGCAAATCAGTGAAAGAACGCCAAATCATGCTTTATCGGAGCCCGCTTTCGCGACGGGGGACGAGCGCCGGGAAAATGCACCTCGAGGCGCTGGCTGCTGGGATTTTGCATTTCCGCGGAACTATTTTGGGGTTTCTCCCGTACTAACAGGTGAATGACAGTTCTGAGATTTCAAATCAAGCAGGAGGCGGTCGTGGAAGGTAACGGCAATGGCAAGAAGAAGCGGCGTAAGCGCATCATCTGGATCTCGATAGCGATAACCCTTGTCGTCCTGATTGTTGCCGGTGCGCTGATCGCATCCAGCGGCGGCACCAAGATCGACCCCTCGAAGCTGGCCAAGGTCGAAAAAGGAGACCTGGCAAAAAGCGTGGTGGCGACAGGCAAAATCGAGCCCATCACCAAGGTTGAGATCAAGTCCAAGGCCAGCGGCATCGTGAAAAAGCTCTACGTCGATTACGGCGACAAAGTTAAGAAGGGCCAAGTGCTCGCCGAACTCGACCGGGAAGAGATTCAGGCTCGTGTCGACCAGGCGCGCGCACAATTGGAGGGATCGAGCGCCAGCCTGAACGGCACCCGCGCCGATCTGGAGCGCGCCAAGGTGGATGCCGAGGGTCCCGACGTTCCGCTGCTGAAGCGCGCCTATGAGCGCGCCCAGGGCATGGCTAAGGATGGCGTGGTTTCCGCTTCCGCGCTCGACGACGCCGAGAAGAATTACGAGATGTCGCTGAACAAGCAGAATGTTGCTAAGGCGCAGCTGCAAGTCTTGCAGGCCAAGATTGGCCAGGCTCAAGGGCAGGTGTCGCAGGACCGCGCCAACCTGAAACAACTGGAAGAGCAACTGGGCTATACCACGATTGAGTCGCCGATTGACGGAATCGTCCTTTCGCGGGACGTGGAAATCGGTGACGCGGTCAGCTCTATCCTGGTCTTGGGTTCGACGGCCACGCTCGTCATGACGCTCGGCGATACCAGCGAGGTTTACGTCAAAGGCAAGGTCGACGAGAGCGATATCGGCAAGGTTTATCTGGGACAACCCGCCCGGATCAAAGTCGAGTCGTTCAAGGACAAGACCTTCACCGGCAAAGTGACGAAGATCTCTCCCATGGGCGTAGAGAAAGACAACGTTACGACGTTCGAAGTCCGCGTCTCGATCAACAACCCCGAGGGCGTCCTCAAGGCCATGATGACGGCCAACGCCGAGATCATTCTCGAAGAGCACAAGAACGTGCTCCAGATTCCGGAAGGCTCGATCATTTACGACAAGGATAAGAAGGCATCGGTCGAAATACCTGATCCGAAAGCCAAAGAAGGCAAGAAAAAGATGGCCGTCAACATCGGCATCTCGAATGGCGCCAAGACCGAGTTGCTATCGGGGCTGAAGGAAGGCGACCAGGTGGTACTGCAATAAGAAGAAAGAAGGTCTCAGGTCTTAGGTTTCAGGTCTTAGGAAAACCAGCCAACCTGACATCTGAGACCTGAGACTTCAAGTTCCCGGAGACGAATTGCCATGAATTACATTCTTTCCCGTCGCGCCTTCACTACGCTGATTTTCATCCTGGCCACTTCGCTGGCCGGTTTTGCCTCGGTTATTGGAACTTTTGACCGGTCGTTCCAGGTCAATGGCCCGGTCGATCTTGAAGTGCTTACTCGTTCCGGCGACATTACTGTCCGGAACGGCGGCGCGGGCACGGTCTCGATCCATGCCAAGATCCACTCGAACAATTCCTGGTTCGGCGGCGACCACAAGGTGGAAGTGCAGGAGTTGCAGACGAATCCTCCGATTCGCCAGAACGGCAACAGCATCCGCATCGACTACATAAACATCAACAACATTTCCATCGACTACGAAATCACCGTCCCTGAGAACACCGCGATTCGCGCCCATACCGGCAGCGGCGATCAGAAGGTCGAAGGTCTCAAGGGCAACATCGATCTGGAGAGCGGGTCGGGCGACCTGCAGTTGGCGCGCCTCACCGGTGAAATGCGTTTCCAGACCGGCTCGGGGAATGTGAAGGGGCGCGAGCTTTCGGGCCCCGCGAAGATCAAGGCCGGCAGCGGCGACATCGAAATCGAAGAAACCGGATCGGGCGACATGGACATCCGCACCGGCTCCGGCAACATCACCGTCAACGGCATCAATGGCGGATTTCATGCCGAGGCGGGCAGCGGCGACATTCACGGCAAAGGCTTGCCGAAGAATATGTGGAACGTCCGCACCGGCTCGGGGAACGTCACCTTAAATGTGCCCTCGGACGCCGCCTTTGACGTCGACATCTCCTCGAATTCCGGAACCGTCACCCTGGGCCATCCCGTGAACACGACCGTCCAGGGCCGCATACAGGAGTCGAAGAAGAGTGTGGTCGGCAAAGTGCGCGGGGGCGGTCCCGCGGTTTCAGTTCACACCGGGTCGGGCGACGTCGCAGTGGACTAACCGCTGCGCCGTGAAGTGGCGCCAAAGTATATAAGGCATAAATGAAAATTCTGCAAACCACATTCGTAGCGCTGTCGACTCTGGCCATCGCCGCGGTTGTAACCGTGGCCTTAGCGCAGACCGTACCCGCGAAGGATTCCGGCATGAATCCGAAAGTGGTCGAAGAGACCGGTTTCACCGTAATTGGCATCGCGGAACGCACGACCAATGCCAAGGAGATGACCTCCGACGGAGTGATCGGAAAACAGTGGGCACGCTTCATGCAAGACAACCTGCTCGCCGAAATCCCCAACCGGTCCGAAGGCTCAATCGTCGCGGTCATGACCGACTATGCCAGCGATAAGGACGGGGAATACACGCACCTGATCGGGGCGAGGGTCACATCCGCCGCCGAAGTGCCGCCCGGGATGGTGGCCAAGAAAGTTCCAGCCGGACGCTATGCCATCTTCACTTCCGAAAAAGGTCCGGTAGTGAAGGTAGTTGTCGGGACTTGGCAGAGGATCTGGTCGACTCCCAAGGCATCGCCGGGCGGGGACCGCGCTTACCAGGCGGACTACGAAGTCTACGATCAGCGCGCAGCAGACCCGCAAGACGCGCAGGTGGACATCCACATCGGCATCCGCTGACACGAGGCGAGCGCGCCAGGACCTCAAGAGAACCAGTTCGTGGGCCTGCGTGTTGCTTCGGACAGCGAACGCGCCTTGACGTGCCGTTGGCCGACGGCTGATACTTCGTGTGAGTTCCTGAAGCCTTTCAGGTTCCACGAGGTAGCGAATTGGCACGACCTCCGATCATCACGCTCACCACCGATTTCGGACTCAACGATCATTTCGTCGGCGCCATGAAGGGGGTCCTCCTGGAGATCGCCCCCGAAGCGCAAATCGTCGACATCTGCCATGCCGTGCAACCCTTCGACATTCTGGACGGCGCGCTGACCATTTCGCAGGCCTATTCCTACTTTCCTTCCGGCACCGTGCACATGGTGATCGTCGATCCCGGAGTGGGAACCGCGCGGCGGCCCCTGATTTTGACCGGCGACCGCCATCAGTTTGTAGCTCCCGACAACGGCGTGCTTTCTCTGATCTGCGACCGCGAAGAGCGGATCTCCGTCCGCCACGTCACCGCCGAGCATTATTTTCTGCAGCCCCGCAGCAACACCTTTCACGCGCGCGATATCTTCTCGCCGATCGCGGCTTTTCTCGCCAAGGGAGTCGAGCCCCTTCGCTTCGGCGATGAGATCGCCGACTATGTCCGCTTTAGCGCGCCCCGCCCCAAGCCGGTCGACGAGCGCACTTTGCGGGGAATCGTCCTGAAGGTCGATCGTTTCGGCAATCTCGTTACCAACATCACGCAGCCGGATGCGCCCCAGCTTTTCGAGGCCACGCCGCCCGCCTTCAAGATCGCGATTGGGACCAAGGCGCAGGCCACGCGCATGTGCACAAACTATGCGGAAGGAGCTCCCGGCGAAGTCTTCGGCATCCTGGGCAGCATGGGTTTTCTGGAAGTCGCCACCAACCGGGGTTCAGCCTACCAACTGCTGGGCGCGGGCAAAGGCAGCGAAGTCAACGTGGTGATGGGCTAGCATTTAGCATTTAGCACTTAGCATTCAGCCATTGGCCTAAGAGCAACCAGGTCACGGCCCATGGGGTTTTCGCTCGTCCGCACGTTGACGGGGCAGCGTCGAAGTGCTCTTGGCTAAATGCTAATTGCCGTTCTTCGCCCCGGGATGGACGTAGCGCTCCATCTCCGCCGTCCACTTCAGGAAGCGCCACAGGTTGCTGCGCTCCGTCCACATAAATCCCCAGAATTCCAGGAATCCGATCTGCGTCATTTTGACGCCGGTGTAGGTCTCGATGCGCCATAAAAGATAGGGACTGCGCCAGGGCGCAATCCGGTGGCCACGGGTCGAGTTCCAAAGATAGCGCACCATCGTCCGCATCGGGTTCCAGTATAGCGCCGGGCGATGGCGCGCAAGATGATTTCCCGTAGAGACACGGCGGGCCGCGTCTCTCGCGGCGTCCGAAGAAGACGGGGCAGAGCCCCGTCTCCACACAGGCGCCAACCAATCTCTTACTTCTTGATCTCGACGCTGGCGCGGGTGTTTTCCCACTCCATGCGGAGCGTGCATTTGTTGCCGGCCGGGTCGAAAGCAATGGTGAAGTTTTCCACTGGCGCCGCCGTTTTCGAAACGCTCATCGGCACTCGCACCAAATCCTCCTTCTCGCCGGGGTAATCGGTTCCCCATTCACCTGTTTTTTTGCTGATGACCAGCCACCACTCGTTGGACTTCGGGACGGTGAAAATGGTGTAGCTGCCCGCCGGCACAGCCTTGCCGCCCACCGTCAGATTTGTATCGGTGACAAACATAGTTGCCTCATTCGCGCCCGTGCGCCAGATCTCTCCGTACGGCACCAGCGCCTTCTCGCTCGCCGCGCCGAAAATCTTCCGCCCTTTTGCGCGCGGACTGGAATAGTCAATCTTGATGGATTTGCCATCCGAGAATTTGCACTCCGCCTTGGCTGGCGGACTGGGCCTCTTCGATTTATCCTGCGACATGCCCATCTGCGCCGAGGCGAGAGTCGCGAACGCAAAGAACGACGCTGCGATTAAGACGAAATTCTTCATGACTTGTTTCCTCCTGTGGGGCTCTTAGCTGTTGGCTATTGCTTCCGGCTCGAAACACTTTCCGAGTTGCGCCGTTTCGCGAGCGCGCCCCATTCGCCTGGGACGCTGTTCGTTTGAGCTAACGGCTAATGGCTAAGAGCTGCACGAGAATTATACCCGCATCCTCGCTACAATCTTTTCCATGGCCGTCTTCAACGAGAAGCAGGAAGAACTCGAGCATTTCGAAACCCGCATGGGCGTGCCCCGCGGACGCCTCGCCGTCACCATGGACCTGGTCACCGACGCCATGGCGCTCGTCGGCCAGCATGGCGTCTACTGCCAGAGCCAACGCTGGCCGGGCAAGCCGGCCATGGATGTGCAGCTCATCATGAAGAATCTCACCGACGCCAAAGAGCTGATCCAAAGCGTGATGGAAGAACTCAAACCTAAAGCCTGATTTTCAGCGATGGAGAGATGGAGCGGAAGACTTACAATCCATAGATGGAGCGCAAGGTCTTCTGGATTTCCTTCACCGTGCTTGGGCTGGCTGCCGATTTTCTCCTGCCACTCTGGTGGGCCGTGGGCGCGACCATTCCTATCGTGTTCATCTCGTGGTGGATCGCTTACCGGAGCGACTGGTTCGAGTAAGCCGATCGAGTAAGCCGATCAAGCAAGCCGATTTGCGCTTTCCGGGGCCGTCATATCATAATTGTCCTACCGCATTTCCAATCTCACAGGGGCAATGAATGAAAATCCAATGGAAGTTCTCCGCAGTGCTGTGCCTGGTCCTCGCGCTTGCGCTGGCAAGCATCGCTCAAACCACCGCAACCCCGGCATCGACGACTTTGTCAGCCGAGGAGCGTGAAGCTGCGCTCACCAGTCTGCAAGCCACCCACGACGCGTTTCTGAAATCCATCGCTGGACTATCCGAGAAGCAGTGGAGATTCAAACCTGCCCCGGACCGCTGGTCGGTCGCCGAGGTGGCCGAGCACATTGCCGTTTCCGAGTCCTCGCTCTTTGCTCTGGTGCAAAAACAGATCATGACATCCCCAGCCGCTCCAGAAAAGCGGGCTGCAGTAGCCGGGAAGGATGAGGCGGTGTTGCAGCGGGTCCCAGATCGCAGCCACAAAGCGCAGGCGCCGGAGTTCCTGAAGCCGACGAACCGGTGGGCCACTCAAGCGGAACTCACTAAGGCCTTCGAAGACAGCCGCAAAGCCACGATGGACTACGTACGAACCACCAACGACGATCTTCGCGATCACTTCTTCGACCATCCCCTGCTGGGAACGATGGATGCGTATCAGTGGATCCTGTTGATCTCGGCGCACTCCGAGCGCCATACCAAGCAGATTGAGGAAGTGAAGGCGGACCCGAATTTTCCGAAGGAGTAGGGCGCGGATTTTTTCAACCGCTCTCTGATCCTGAGGGGCGAGCGCGCTCGCCGCGATTGGCATTGACCGCCACAATCGATGTACTATGTCTGCCGGTCAAGTTTCCCGAACCCTGGGCCCAACCTTCCCCGAATTCAAAGTTGTACAAGGAGCGGCCATGAGTGAACCCGCAAGACTCGAGATAGTGCAACCCCCTCTTTCGCCTGAGCAGGATGCTCTGGTGGCGCAAACCATCGAAAACCTTTTCGAGAACGGCGTCTCCGATCCCGACGGAGCGCTCACCCTCGTGCAACAGGACTTGGATAGTCTCGACCCGAAGAGCGCCGCGGCCAGCGTCATGCAAGTGGTCCTGGAATCGACGGGCCGGTTCTTTCAAGCCTTCATCAAGCTAACCCGGGAAACCAGCTTTGGCGAAGCCCGCGACCTGATGCAGGAGGCGGCTGACGGCTTCAACACCGCCGGTTTCGAGAAGCAGCGCGTCATTTGCATTGGCATCGGAACCTATGCCGCCGCGTGCTTTGAGACCAAGAACCTCAATCTGGCTCGCGCCGCCGAACTCATGGGGCAGGTCAAGGGATATTTGGACCAAGCCGGAAAGTTCGGTGCAGTGTTCCAGCCGATGGTGGACAGCTTCGAGCCTGAGCATCTCTACCTGGCGGCGCTCCCGTATATGCTGCAGTTGAACTTCGATGCCGCCGCTCCGCTGATTGAAAGGGCATCGGACGCCGCGGAAAAGTTTGCGGCGAAGTATTGCAAAGAGGGCGAGAACGCGTACTTCCTCTACCGTGGGATGGCCCGCTACTTCAGGGCGCATTACCAGCTGGTTAAATCATCCAACGATTTCAACCAGTTGAATTATGCCGCTCTGACATCTCAGAAGGACTTGGACTCGGACGCCATCCAAGCCGAAGCATTCCTCTCCAAGACCGACCCGGAAAACGAGGTGTGCCGCATCCTGCGTTACAGTTCGCTTACCATTTTGAACCTTCAAGGCGCGCTGATTTCCGTCGCCGGCCTGATGCAGAAAGTCTTTGGCGATACCTTCAAGAGCGGTGCGCCCGCGCTGCAGGACGCCAAGAACAAGGCGCAGGCGGCCGCGCAGGCAGCGCCGAAGACCGGGCAGAATGCCGAGGTGATGGTTCGGATGTGTAATCAGGCACTCAATACGATCAGCAATCTGGAGAGATACGCCAAGCCGACCAAGAAAGACTTCGGTGTGCTCTCCGGAGTCCTTTCCTGCGCCCTGTTCCTGCCTCTGTTTCTGCTGGTGTCGTGGGCCAACCGCGCTTTTCAAGTGGGAATGGGGGGAGAGTCCGTGATAATTCCCTGCGTAGGTCTGTCCTTGATTGGAGGGTTCGGCTATGGAGCCGTGCGCTTCCGCAGCTTGTTCCCGTGGTCTTCGGGGAGTAAGTCAAAGGGTGAGTAAAGCATGTTTCGTAAATCGTTGTAAGCAGGTTTTAGGTAGGGCACGGCTTTAGAGGCTGCGGAAAAAGTCGGCGTCCGCAAAAGAGTCACCTCAGGCGCTGAAGCGCGACACATTTTCAACGACTTACGGCACGACTAAAGTCGTGCCCTTCCCAAAACCCTGCGTGAATCAGAGTTTTTCCGCAATCTGTTCAGCCGTGCCATCCAGAGCCGCTCAGAACGCGGGTTTTAGCCCCTGAGGGACCTGCCCTTCTAGCTGACGGGCATTTATGAAACACGCTCCAGGTAAACTGGGTCGCGGCGTCCGCCAGACCTGGAAGACGCCGGCGACTCTATCGCCCGACTTTTTGATCGAAGAAGTTGGCCATGATTTGCAGCGCCTCGGTGGTCTCGGGCAACTGGAAGTGGTACCAGAAAGCGTGCGGCAGCGCCTCAAAGACGACCAGTTGCGCGTCGTCACCGGCATGCAGCAGGGCACGATGAAACGTGGCCGTCCCACTCAACAGGATATCGCGCGTGCTGGTGACGAGCAGGGTGGGCGGCATACCGCGCAGGTCGGCGAAAATCGGTGAAAGGACCGGATCCTTGCGATCGGTTTTGCCCACGTACGGATCGTCCGGCAGATGGTTGGGGTCGGCTGGCTCCAGCCATCCGGGAAGGCCGTTAAGGGTGAACATTTGCCAGGAGTCTCCGGGACGGCTAAAGTCGGCGAGGCCGGAAAAAATGCCGAGCGCGGCGGGCAGCGGCAGTCCAAGTTGCTTCAGGCGGACGGCAACCTCGGCGGTCAAGATGGCTCCGGCCGACGTGCCGTAAATTCCGATGTTGTGCGGCTTGTAGGTTTTCAGCAGCTCTCTGTAGACCGCGACCACGTCATCCACGGCGGCCGGGAAGGGATTCTCCGGCGCGAGACGATAGTAGACGGAGACAACTTTTATCTTAGCCAGGCTGGCGATGGGGATGCCTTCGATCAGCGAGCCTGAGTCGGAATTGAATCCACCGCCGTGCAGATTGATGAGCACGCGATTGCTTTCCGGAGCACTGGTTCCGGGAGTAGTTTTTCCGGGAGAAACGACCGGCGTAATGATGTCGGTGCGCACGCCCGCCGTGGTGGTTTCCTCAACGTTCACGGAATAAAGTTTGCGCGCCTCGGCGGTGTCTCGCTTGCGCCAGGCATCGGTATGGATGCGGCGTTCGGGGAGCGGTTCCATGGGCTGGGCTTTCTGCTGATTGAGCGATCCCAGCCATTTCTGAGCTTCCGGACTGATGGTGGCCGGCATCGGAATGACGCGCGTGATATGCGCCGTGCCGTCGGGGTCGAAGGTGGCGGAATCCGGAGAAGCAGAATTGGATTGAGCGGCGAGGATGGTGGCGAGTGCAAGGACGATCGCGGCGGTGAGGCACAGTTTCAAGGTGAGGAGCTTCATGCGGATAGTTGTACCAGAGAGGTCGTGAGGCGTGAAAGAGGATGCTTGCCGGTGGAGAGCCGGGCGCCCTCGCCCGGCTGGAGAGACGCAGATTCCTCCGCTGGATGAATCGTAACTCTGCTAAGGTAGCAGCGGGCGGGCAACATTCTCGGGCGGAAACTCCTCCATGTAGAGTTCAGTCGCTTCCTTGAGGTTGGCGATGGCCTCTTCGACAGTCCTACCCTGGCTGACCGTGCCAACTTCCGGGCAGTCGGCAACGTACAGGTCGCCTTCCTTGTGCAGAACCGCGGTAAATGTGCCGATCGGCATGCTCCTTCGACTCCCTCCGCATAAAGTTATCGCGGGTGCATGGCGGCAGCAGAAGCACATCGCCGCGCAATCGTCTACGCTAATGTGTACTTCCCCGCCTCAATCGTCTTCTGCGCAATCTGCTGCCGCAGCGCAATCGTGTTGAAGGGCTCGTGCTTCGACAACCGCCGCACGATCGCCAGTTGCGTCCGCAGCATGTCGCCTTCGGCCACGTCGGCAATGACTTTCTTGGCCGCCGCTTCGACCTTTTCCAGCGCCTGCGTCAGATACACGCGCGTCATCGCAACCGGCAGCGCCGCCGCTTCGCCCTGCTTTGAAGAAGAAACGCCCTCGACCATCTTCTGCGCGCGCAACACCGCCGATTCGATGGCGTAAATCTCGATCGTCATATCGGCGATCGCGCCCATCACTTCCTGCTGTTCCTGGATGGCCATCATGTATTTCTGCGTGGCCGATCCGGCGATGAACAGGCCCAGCTTCTTGGCCTGCGCCACCAGTTTGCGTTCTTCTGCGAGCGGCCCTTCGATCTCCTCGCCGACCGACGGCCCGCTCAGCACTTCGTCCATCAACTTCTTGATCGCCGGCATCAGCGGCAACTGTCCGCTCATCGCCCGCTTCAGCAGAAAGCCTGTGATGATGAGCCGGTTGATCTCGTTCGTGCCCTCGAAAATGCGGTTGATGCGAGCATCGCGGTACGCGCGTTCCGCCGGATACTCTTCCACAAAACCATACCCGGCAAAAATCTGCAGCGACTCGTCGACCACATAATCGATCATCTCCGAGCCCCACACTTTGAGGATCGAGCATTCGACCGCATACTCCTCAATCGCCTTGCGCCGTTCTTTTGCCGCGTCGGCGCTCGCCGAGTCGATTTCCGACAAAAGCGCGTCCATCATCCCGACCGTGCGATAGACCAGCGATTCGCCAACATAGATCAGCGTCGCCATGTTCGCAATCTTTTCCCGCACCAGCCCGAAATCGCTGATGGTCTTGCCGAACGCCTTGCGCTGCTTGGCATAGGCCACGGCGCTTTCGATTGAAACCCGGGCCCCGCCCACGCACATCGCGCCCAGTTTGAAGCGTCCAACGTTCAGAATGTTGAAGGCGATGACATGCCCCCGGCCAATCTCGCCTAGCAGATTCTCAACCGGCACCTGGCAGTCATTCAGAATGATGGGACAAGTGGAAGATCCGCGGATGCCCATTTTGTGCTCTTCGGCGCCGACGGAAAATCCCGGGAAAGTTCTTTCGACCAGAAACGCGGAAAACTTTTCGCCGTCGATCTTTGCGAACACCGTGAACAGGTCGGCAAAGCCCGCGTTAGTGATCCACATCTTTTCGCCGTTCAGGAGGTAGTGCGTGCCGTCCGGCGAGAGCACGGCGCGGGCGCGGCAATTGAGCGCATCGGACCCGGAAGTCGCTTCCGACAACGCGTACGCGCCGACGATTTCTCCCGCAGCCAGCCGCGGCAGATATTTCTTCTTCTGCTCTTCGGTGCCGAAATAAACGATGGGCAACATGCCAATGCCGCTGTGCGCGCCCCAGGTGGTGGCAAACCCAGCGTACTTGGCAATGTGGTCGGCGATGATGGCGGCGGTGACTTTGTCCATTTCGAGCCCGCCATAAGCCTCGGGAACCTCAACTCCGCTAAGCCCGAGGTCGCCGGCTTTTTTCAGCAGGTCGCGCGAGACCGAGAAATCCTTGTGCTCGATCTTCTCGGCCTGGGGCAGAATTTCGTTGACGGCAAACTCCTCGGTCGTCTGCCCGATCATCTGGTGTTGATCGGAAAAATCCTCTGGGGTAAAGACATCGGCAGTCTGCCGCTCTTCGAGCAGGAAGCTGCCGCCGGAAATCCTGGTCTTGGGGATTGCTGTAGTGGCCATTTTTTAGACCTCGAAACTTAAACTGCTAAAGGAAGACCGCTGAGTGGACGCACGACCAGCGACACCGGCTATTCTAACGCGGGAGGCGTGACAATGCAGGCGCTTGCGTTCAAGTTCAATCGCTAGTGGTCGTCGCGCAGCCCTTTGTGAGTGTCGAATGGAGTATCGAGCAGGAACGCATTGCTGAACATGTGAGAACCGTAACGCGCCATGCACGACTCGTATTGCTGTAGCAGCGACCGATAGAGCAGGGCTTCGCCGGGATCGTCTTGCGCCTGCATGCGCACCCGCTCCGCCGCCAACTGATCCGCCAAAGCGCGGCAATCGTCATTAAAGCGGTATTGCACGCCGCAAGCGAAGCCGTTCCACCGTCGCCCGGACGGGCACACCGCGCAGGGTTCTTTCCAGCATGGCCGACGCTTAAATTCCGCAGTCTGAACCGGGGCCGGCTTCTTGAACGGATGCCGAAGGAACGAGCGGAAACCTCTCTTCTCCGGAGCGGCATTTTCCTTTGTCGATGCCAATTTGGAGGACGGCGCCAGGCGCGATGCCGCCGCATTCTTGCCGGCAACATGCGAAGGGGGACCGCCGGAATAGTGGCTGCCCGCAGAACTCGCCGATGAGCGCGAACCGCCCGAGGAGCTGCTACGCGAGGAACCTGAGGAACTGCCGGAGGAACCCGAACTGCCGTGCGAAGAACCGCCGGAACTATAGCCGCCGGAATAGCCTCCACCGGAACTGGAGCCGCCCGAACTCGCTCCACCTCCTGCGGAGGAATGTTGTGCCAGAACGATCGCGGGTACTAACAGGATAGCTGCGATGACAAGACCGGAGAGCCGCATAAAGCACCTCCCAACCGACTGAGGCCAGTCGGTCAAATCCTTGTCGTTCGACTTACTTGGACGGTAAGGAACAGCTAAAGTTTACCCCGAAACAGCGTCAAGGAGCATAGAGATTGGTAAAGATCGCGTAAAAAGCGTCACGGCAGATTTTCAAAGATGCCCGCCGCACCCATCCCTCCGCCGACGCACATCGTGACCATGCCATAGCGCCCACCGCGCCGCTTCAGTTCGCGAATCAAGCTGGCCGTAAGCTTAGCGCCCGTGCATCCCAGCGGATGGCCGAGCGCGATCGCGCCTCCGTTAGGATTCACGCGCTCAGAATCAAGCCCAGCTTCCCGGATCACCGCCAGCGACTGCGCCGCAAACGCCTCGTTCAGTTCAATGACGTCGATATCGGAGAGCTTCAATCCCGCCAGCTTCAGCGCCTTAGGAATGGCAAACACCGGCCCCAGGCCCATTTCTTCTGGTTTGTATCCAGCGGTAGCGAATGCCACATATCGCGCCAGCGGAGCGATGCCCAGAGCCTTAGCCCGCTCGGCCGACATCACCACCGCCGCCGCCGCGCCATCCGACATCTGCGAAGAATTCCCCGCCGTGGTCACGCCCTTCACATGAAATGCGGCCTTGAGCGCGCCCAGAGCCTCAAGCGAAGTATCGGCGCGCGGCCCCTCGTCCACTTTGAATGAAATTTCCTGCCGTTTGGGATTAGGACTCGGCTTCGATCCATTCGGAGCAGTAAAGCTAACCGGCACCGCGACCGTCTCCTCCTCAAACTTCCCCGCCGCAATCGCCGCCAGCGCCTGCTGATGGCTGCGCAACGAAAACTCGTCGCACTGCGTCCGCGTGATGCCGAAGCGCGCCGCCACCCGCTCCGCCGTCAGCCCCATCGAAAGATAAGCATCCGGATAATGATCCACCAGCCAGGGATTAAGCGAAATCTTATTCCCGCCCATGGGGATCATCGACATTGATTCCGTCCCGCCCGCCACCATCACCTCGGCGCCGCCCGCCATGATGCGCTCCGCCGCCATGGCAATCGCCTGCAAGCCGGACGAGCAGAACCGATTAATAGTCACCGCCGATACCTCCACCGGCAGCCCCGCGCGGAGCGAAGCAATGCGAGCCACGTTCATCCCCTGCTCCGCCTCAGGCATGGCGCAGCCCAGGATGACGTCTTCAATTTCCTTGGGATCAAGCTGCGGTACGCGATCAAGCGCCCCCTTGATAGCAACCGCAGCCAGCTCATCAGGACGCGTAGCCCGCAGCGTCCCCTTAAAAGCGCGCCCCACCGGAGTGCGGACGGAAGATACCAGAACGACTTCTCGCATGGGAAACTCCGTGGCTATTGTAGCGCGGCATGCGGCTAGTTTTGGCAAGCGGCCAAACAAGCGACTGTGAGCTGAAAAGCATGGGCCAGCCCTCTGCCATCATCCTCTACGCAGTGTCATCCTGAGCGGAGTTGTCGGTCGCGAAGCGAGCGACAGCGCAGTCGAAGGACCCCTACACTTCCCGCGCCGACCAGAATTTGGCAAGTCATTCTCACGAAACTGCGGGTGCCCCATTCATTCGCGTTCTTTGCGAATGAGTGGGCGACCCGGGCCGCTCTCGTCTCCAGTGTTCGACCCGGCCGACTTTCGACTTCCATCGCCGTGAATCCCACTCATCACACAGAACGCGATGAGTGGGGCCTCGGCAATCACTCGGCCCGGGGCTTCGACAGGTCATTCTGGCGCAAAACGTCGCCTTCGAACTCCTCGAGGAGGGCGATATGCGTATCCGTCGGAAGAGGAGCCTCAGAGAAGTACTTGTTTCGCGAGAATGGTGTGTCGGCTCTCGGAAAGATAGTAAGACCGGCTATACCGTTCTTCCTCGTCAGAGGATCGTGGTGAATCGCGAGCGATGAAGTTTGATATTGCACTTTCTCTCCGTGGATTTCGCTGACAATTGAAGTGAGCCTATCAGCAAGCTTCTGCAAGGCTGGATTAAGCTCGTTGAGCGACACTTCGCTGTAGAAAGTGATCTGGCTGACATATCCGAAGCGCCGAATCATTTCGGGCTGATAGTTTAAGCCGAATGTCGACTTCGCCCAAGAGAGAGCGTCCTCAAGCAAGGCTTTTGAGGCGTTGGTGCTCGACCTAGTGTCAATTAGAATTCCGGTGTTGTAGATTACCAGCCTCTCGATGACTTCGCCGCCGATCTTCCCCGACAGGAACTCAATCCCTTTTTGTTCATCGAAATCCTGAAATTGCTGCGGAAATTTCTGAAACTGATACCGTTCAACAATTCGCTTCACAACATCGGGATAAAAGACCTGCCCTCTTGGGTTAAGATCGAACGTCTCAATGAATCCTAGGGTTCTCGCTAGCAGTATTGCCGATAGCTTCATAGGCGCCTCCTGTTCTTTGCATGCCCGAAACCTGAGAAGACGATTGGAATGCCCCAGCCACTTGCCCTGCCATCTCGGAATACACGGCCTCCAAGCCCCGCGAAACTTTGCCCAATTGCGTATCAATCGAGGCGACCTTCATCGTTAGCTGCTCGATGTGACTCGCGAGAGTGTCTCCCACGACCGCTCCTGAGAGGAGATGCACAGCGTATTGATTCAAGCTCGTGGCCTGCTCCTTAGCCCGGCTCGCCAGGATCCCGTGCAGCGCGGTCGGCAGCCGTAGCAAGATCCGGCCACTGTACTCATCGCTTTTGGAGGGAGGTGGTATTGGAAGTCCCTGCTCTTTCGCAATACGTATCCAATCCTCTTTCGCATCTTGAGCCCGCCGGTAGGCCTCCTCGACGCTCGTGCCTGGCGCGAAGCATCCGGGCAAATCCAGAAACTCGGCGACGTAAACGTCGCCTTCCTTGTCAAACCAGATCCTCACTGGATAGTCATTCATTTCCGCTCTGTCTCGACTCATTTTTCGGCTCCTCTTTCCGAGACGCGCCCCGCACGGCTTGAAGGGCGTCAATCATCTGTCTTGCTTTGCCTTGATCGTGCTTGCCGATTTTGTCCGAGCTCCTTCGCGCGCCATGCGGACGATAAAAGTTGCGTGGGTACCGGAAGATGGGGTCGTGCTTGAGCTCGGGATGGTAATAGGTCCAATGGCACGGATCGCTGCCTTGCCGGAAGCAGAACCCAAGGTCCTCGAGAGAACTCTTGACTTCATCGAAATCCCCCCTCCGGACGGCCTCGCGCGCAGTTCGAAAGGGCTGTTCCCAGTCGTGATCGGGCACCGGCACCTTCCCTCATTCGTTTCCATGATGATATCATATACAGTATCATCGACCGCCGATCAATTTACTTTAGTATCGGGTCCAGCTGATCGAGAGTCCGGTGTTCGCCAGAGTTTCCTCGATTTTTCATCACAAACAGCCAGTGAGCGCCATCACAGACCTCCATCCCGTCATGCGCGACAATTAAGACTGAATTGGGGCAGCGAGAGGTGTGCCGATCTTCCATGACGGCCCTCAGAGCTGCCCCAAACCTGTTTTCAGCGCTCTTTGGGCACGTAAGTCATTGGTTTTTAAATACTTTACCCGCAAGTCCTTTAAACCCAAAGATCTAGCGGGAATTTCTTCCTAACCCCATGATTCCAAAAGAGGGGGGGAGGGGGGGTACCCGATACTAACTGGTTAACACCCAGGAAAAAATGGATGAACGAGCCAACAACTCGATCAGACCTCGGAGGCTCTCACAGGCTAACCAGCACCGCCCTTTTTCAGTTGCTGTTTCCATCCCAGCACTCGCGCCTTGTTCCCTTCCGCCTCGGCCTCGGGAACCATTCCCTTTTTCTGATACAGGATCGAGAGGCTGGTGTGCGCCAGAATGTCGTCCGGATCGATCTCCGAGATTTGTTGGGCAACCACGATCGCTTCGTCCAGCCGGTTGAGGTCCTGCAGCGCCCGGCTCAATCCATGCAGCGCGTCGGTAAACTTCGGATCAGCCGCCACTGCCTTCCGATACTCCGCGACCGCCTGCTCGTGGTGGCCTTCGAGAACCAGATCGAGCGCGGCGTAATAGTGATGCTCGGCCCGTTGGCGGGCGGTTGCGGAGTTGGCTGGATCGTCAGGCATAGGGTTGGGCTTCGCTGATTCTAGCAAGGAGCACGCTGGCATGAGCGCCCTCAGGGGCTAAAGCCCGTATCTATTGTGGCGCTTATGGGCACGGCTGACGCTGTGCCCTACCCAAACCCGCGTCAGTCTAGCACGCGGCTTTTCGCGGGCGAGGCGCCCGCGCCACACGGGACCGGGGTTTGGCCGGCGAGGACGCCGGCGCTACTTTTGAGGGTGCGCGGACGCGCTGGGTTCGGGATTCGCTTCCGCCACATTGCCAATGGCATTGCCGGAGACGACCAGTTCCACGCGCCGATTCTGCTGGCGGCCTTCCGCGGTCTCGTTCGAGGCCACGGGCTCGCTTTTTCCGAAGCCGCTGGCGCTGATTGCGTCGGCGCCAATGCCTTGCTGCACCAGGTAGTCGCGCACGGCTTCGGCGCGCTGCTCCGAGAGCCGGCGATTGTATTCGTCGGTGCCGATGCTGTCGGTATGACCTTCAACCGCCAGCCGCAGCCCTTGATAGGCGAGCACGATGCCCGATACTTTGGCGAGCCGCTCGCGCGCTCCGGGCAACAATTCGAAGCTGCCGCTTTTGAAGAGCACGTCTGACATATTGGCGATCAGGCCGCGCGCCGTGTCGCGAGTGGAGAGAACGGAGTTGAGCTGCTGCAGCAGTCGGGCGCGCATTTCCTGCTTTTCTTTTTCGGCCTGCTCGCGAAGCTTGTCAGATTCGGCCGCGGCCTGCCGCGCCTTTTCGGTTTCAGCGGCCAACACCTGTTGCTGGGCCAGCGCCTCGGCCTTCGCTTTTTCGGCTTCTTGCTTTTGGCGCGCCGCTTCTTCAGCGGCTTTCTGCGCTTCGGCCTTGGCTGCCTCGGCCTGGACTCGCGCGGCTTCCGCTTCCGCCCGCGCCTTTGCTTGGGCTTCCGCGTCCGCCTGCGCTTTGGCGGCCTTCTCTTCGGCGGCTTTCTTTTCCGCCGCGGCCTGAGCTTGCGCTTCTTCTTCGGCCTTCTGCTGGACGGCCATGACGCGCGCTTCCTCGGCGGTCTGAGCCGCTTCGCGCGCCGCCGCTTCGATCGCAGCGCGGCTCTGCTTCTGACGGTAAGCTTCCTCCGCCTGGCGCAGTTGCAGTTCCGCCTTCGAGAGAATCGACGGCGCATACCGTTCCGCCTGTGCCACATGTGCAATGCGGACCGCGTTGCGCGCTTCAAACAGCTCCAGCGGCGTCTTCGGGTCGATGCCGAAGATTGCATCCTGAATATGCGTATTCGAAGAAGAGTAAGTTCCGCTGCGGACCAGTTCGTATTTGGCGCTGATTTCCTCGCCGCCGGCTCCGGGGAACACGTTTTCCATCACCACCATGTTGTCGGGCTGTGTGACGGCGGAATAGGGCTCGGCGGTCACGATCATGCCGAAAGTTTGCAGGTCGGTGAAGGCCTTCAGATGGGCCTTGCCGTGATCCAGCGCGAGTTCGCCGAGGTTTACGGCGCGTCCCTGCGGAGAAATTGCCCACGCCACGTAGGTCAGATATTCGAATCCGAACTTGGTGGCGTCTTCCATGCCTTCGAACTTGGCGTCCACTTCGATGTTGGTTTTCTTGCCTTCGACCTTGGCTTCGCCCGAGGCGCGCTGCATCAATTCCGTGCCGCGAAACTCAATCTTGACGTTTGAACCGGGACGATAGTGGAGAGCTTTGGTGGTGCGGACGACCGGCTCGGCTTTCGGCGGAACGGAAGCTGGCGTTTGCGCAGTCGAAAGAGAAGCGGCGAGACAAAGCAGTAAGGCCAGATGTTGGTTCACGTCATCCTCGCGAAAAGACTCAGACGATTGTTCGAGTTAGCTAAAGTCTACGTCCCATTGGCCGTAGAGCAAAGAACGGGAGGTGCGGGGGTGGATTGGACTTTAGTCATGTGCAGAGGCGAGAAGCATCCGAACCCGGGTGTTCCCGCCTCTTCTTGATCAGGAAGCAGGTGCGATATAGTTGCCCTCATCGAGGAGGTCGCCCATGCGCTGGTTCAAGCCCTTCGGCTTCGTCTTTCTTCCGGTCTCGATTCCCGGCTGGATGATTAGTGTTCTTGCGGCTGCGTTCTGCCTGCACATTTTTCTCTTCGTCGACGGACATTCCCATTCCGTTTCCGACACGCTGTACGGGGTATTTCCCTATTGGGTGCCGACGTTCCTGCTGTGGGTGTGGATTGCGGGACGGACAAGCGGCGAGGCCCCTCGCCAGCAGTCAAAATGAGAAAGTCCCTCGACTTCGCCCCGAGCCTGAGATTCGTTGTCTAGCCGGAAACATGCTTCGTATCGGACCGAGCTGCGCTCGGCATGGACGGGCGGGGACCCCGTCCTTCCACAGACTAAGACTCCCGCTTCCAGCGCAGCACGGGCTTGCGCGCTGCCTGCGTTTCATCCAGACGGGAGACGCGCGTGTTGTGCGGGGCGTCGAGCACGTACTGAGGATCTTCTTCCACTTCTTCCGCGATCGACTTCATGGCTTCGATGAAGAGATCCAGTTCTTCTTTCGGCTCGCTCTCGGTGGGCTCGATCATCAGCGCGCCGGCGACGATCAGCGGGAAGGCCGTGGTGTAGGGATGGAATCCGTAATCGATCAGGCGTTTCGCCAGGTCCATCGTCTTCACGCCTTTCTTCGACTGCAGCTTGTCGCTGAAGACGACTTCGTGCATCGACGGCGTCGAGTAGGGCAGGTCGTAGACGCCTTCGAGTCCCTTGCGGATGTAATTTGCGTTAAGCACCGCGTCTTCCGTTGTCCGGCGGAGGCCGTCCGGGCCGTTGGCGAAAATGTAGGCGAGCGCGCGGATGAACATGCCGAAATTTCCGTAGAATGCGCGCACGCGTCCCACCGATTGCGGACGGTTGTATTCGAAGCCCAGCTTGCCATCCGGCTTGGTGATGACGACTGGCGTCGGCAGGAACGGCTCAAGAATTCTCTTCACTGCGACCGGTCCCGACCCTGGACCACCTCCGCCATGCGGCGTCGAAAAGGTTTTGTGCAGGTTGAGGTGCATTACGTCAGCGCCAAAATCTCCGGGCCGCGTTTTTGCGACCAGTGCATTCATGTTGGCGCCGTCCATGTAGAGCAGCCCGCCTTTGGCGTGCAGGAGTTCGGCGATCTTGTGAATCTCCTGCTCGAAAACGCCAAGCGTATTTGGATTCGTGACCATCAGCGCCGCGACGTCTTCATTCATCTGCGCTGCCAGAGCCGCCACGTCGACCATGCCACGGTCGTTCGATTTCAAATTTTCGACCGCGTAGCCGACCGTGGCTGCGGTCGCGGGATTCGTGCCGTGCGCCGAGTCGGGAATCAGAATCTTCTTGCGTGCGTTGCCTTTGGACTGGTGATAGGCGCGGACCATCAGCAATCCGGTGAGCTCGCCGTGCGCGCCCGCTGCTGGCTGCAAGGTGATCGCGTCCATACCGGTGATCTCAAGCAGGCAATCGCTCAGCGTCTGCATGATTCGCAAAGCGCCTTGCGAAATTTTCTCCGCCTGATAGGGATGCCCATTGGCGAGGCCTTCGACGCGCGCCACCAACTCGTTGACTCGCGGGTTGTACTTCATGGTGCAGGAGCCGAGCGGATACATTCCGAGATCGATGGCGTAATTCCACGTCGAAAGACGCGTGAAGTGGCGGATGATTTCGATCTCGCTCACCTCCGGCATGTTGCCCAGATCCTTGCGCTCCTGCTGGCCCAGCAGTTTTGCCGTGTCGACTTCCGGGACATCGAGCGGCGGCAGCTTCCACGCGGCTTTGCCGGGCGACGACTTCTCGAAAATAAGTCCTTCGTTCTGGCTGATGTGGCGCGTCGCTTTGCGAGTGACGTGCTTCGTCTTCATCTCACCACCTCCGCGCGCTCGGCGTCTTTACTTCGTTCTGAGCGCTCGCTCTCGGCGACGAGCCCGACCGCGGCATCGATAATGGAACGCGTGGTAAGTTCCGTGCAGCACCACAGCGCCGCGTGGCCCAGTTCGGGATAGAACTTTTTCATCGGCAGACCGCCGACGATCTTGTGTCCCAGCAACCGCGAGTTGATGGCGTAGGGATCTTCGCTGGTTTCTACCACGAACTCGTTGAATCGGGGCGCGCCCGCGAACCGCACCTTGGCGTGTTTGCCGAACTGATCGGCAGCGTACACCGCCTTCGCTAAATTCTGTTTTGCGAGTTCCCTGAGTCCGACCTTGCCGTAGACGGTCATGAAGATATTTACCATCAGCGCGACCAGCGCCTGGTTGGTGCAGATATTCGAAGTCGCCTTCTCGCGTCGGATGTGCTGTTCGCGCGTAGCCAGCGTCAGCACGAAACCGCGTTTGCCATTCTTGTCGACGGTCTGGCCGGCAAGACGCCCCGGCATCTGCCTTACGAATTTCTCTTTCGTGGCGAGCACGCCGCAGTAGGGACCGCCGAAGCCGAGCGGCACTCCGAAGGACTGCGCCTCCATGGCTACGATGTCGGCGGTGCGAGGCGGCTCCACAATGCCGAGCGACACGGCTTCGGCGATCGACACAATCAGCAACGCTCCGCGTTTGTGCGCGATATCGGCGATCGCTTCGACGTCTTCAATCGTGCCGAAGAAATTCGGCGACTGAATCAGGACACACGCCGTATCGTCTCCCACTGCCGTCTGAAGTTCCTTCAAATCGATCTGCCCGGAGTCCGTGAACGAGACCGTCTGCAGCGGAATCGCCTGGTGGGTCGCGTAGGTATTGAGCACTTCGCGATACTCGGGATGCAGACTCCGCGCGATCACCGCCGAATGCTTGCCCGTTACACGAACTGCCATCATCACGGCCTCGGCCGCGCCCGTCGAGCCGTCATACATCGAGGCATTCGCCAGGTCCATGCCGGTGAGTTCCGAGATCATTGTTTGGAATTCAAAGATGGCCTGCAGCGTCCCCTGCGCAAACTCCGCCTGGTACGGGGTGTAGGAGGTCAGGAATTCGCCGCGTTGCACCAGCGCGTCGATGACCACGGGGCGGTAGTGCGAGTAAGCTCCGGCTCCGAGAAAACTGGTGTAGCCTTCGCCGTTTTCTTTGGCGCGTTGCTTGAACCAGTCCACGATCTCCGACTCGGCCATTTGCCGGGGGATAGCGAGATCGCGCGTCAGACGAAACTCGGCCGGGATCGGCGAGAAAAGATCATCCACGGCGTGGATCCCAATCGCGTTCAGCATGGCGGCGCGATCCGCGGGAGATTTAGGCAGATATCTCATAGGGGCCTTTGTTTGGATGTGAATAGCAGCTAAAACGATTGCAGAGGTTAGAGGTCAGATTGCAAAGGCGAAATCCTCGGCCTTCAGCAGCCAATGTTGGGGCTAAGGTTTTCGATTCTGCAATCTGACCTCTGGCCTCTGCAATGTTCTTCAGTGTGCCGCCTCTTCGCTCACGAACTTCTCATAGTCCGCCGCCGAGAGCAGCGCATTCATCTCGGCCGGATCCTTCACCTTGATTTTGACCATCCAGGCCCCGTGCGCATCTTTGTTTACTTGCTCCGGCGCCGTGGCCAGAGCCTCATTCACGGCGGTCACCGTGCCCGAAACCGGCGCGAACAAATCGGACACGGCCTTCACCGACTCCACTGTGCCGAAGGACTTGCCCGCGACGATTTCCGTTCCCACCTTGGGCAGTTCCACGAACACGATGTCGCCGAGCGACTCCTGGGCGTGGTCGGTGATGCCGATCGTGCCATCGGCGGTGATCCACTCATGTTCCTTGGTATATTTGCGGTCGGTTGGGTAAGGCATTTCGTTCTAGCTCCTGGCTTTTCGCTGCTCGCTGGTTGGGCCCACCCTAAACGTCGCAAAAGGCGCGACGTTTAGGATGGGGCACCCCCGGTAGTTAAGATTTTTTCGGACGCTTATAAAATGGCGTCGGTACCACTTGCGCTTTTACGCCTTGCCCGCGGATTTCTACTTTTACGGTGGTTCCGACCGCGGCCAGCTCGGGCGGAACATAGGCTAACGCAATATTCTTCTTCAGGAACGGCGCTGGAGAACCGCTGGTAACGTAGCCAATCTCGCGGCCGCCCTCGTCCAGAATCTTATATCCGTCGCGGGCAATTCCTCGATCGACCATCTCGATCCCGACCAGCGTTCTCTTCACTCCTTCAGCCTTCGCCTTTTCCAGCGCGGCGCGGCCGATAAAATCCGGCTTTTCCATCTTACAGAAACGATCCAGTCCGGCTTCCCACACATTGATCGTGTCCGAGATTTCGTGCCCGTAGAGGGGCAGCTTGCCTTCGAGACGCAGCGTGTTGCGCGCGCCCAATCCGCAAGGAACCGCACCAAACTCTTTCCCCGCCTCTAGAATCGCGTACCAGACACGCGCGCTGGTCTCCTCGTCGGGCGGGATGTAAATCTCGAAGCCGTCTTCGGCGGTGTAACCGGTGCGGCCCATCAAGGTATTCTTCAGGCCGCACACTGTCCCGCGCGTTACCCAGTAGAACTTCACCGCACTCAGGTCGGAGTCGGTCAACTTCTGCAACACGTCCACAGCCTTCGGGCCCTGAATCGCGATCTGCGTGAAGTCGTCGGAAAGATGCTCGACCTTGCAGTCGAACTGGCGCGTGTTGTCGCGCACCCAATTGAAGTCCTTTTCGCGCGTGCCCGCGTTGATCACGAGCAGGTACTCGTCCTCGCCTAGTCGGTGAACGATGACGTCATCCACGAAAGTCCCCTGCGGATAGAGAAGCGCCGAATACTGCGCCTGCCCGATCGCCAAGCGTGACGCGTCGTTCATCGAGATATGCTGCACGGCGGCCAGTGCTTCACGGCCGGCCAATCGAATATCGCCCATGTGGCTGACGTCAAAAATGCCCACGCCGGTGCGCACCGCCATGTGCTCGGCCACAATGCCGCAGCCGATCGACGCAGGATATTCCACCGGCATGTCCCAGCCGTTAAACTCCACCATCTTTGCGCCCATCTGGCGATGGACGGCGTTCAACGCGGTCTTGCGGACCGTCTTGCTCACAACGGGAGTCGCTTCGACTAAGGACAAGAAAGACCTCGGTCAGACACTGCTTAGACAGTGGTTGGGCTGCTGGAACCTGGAACTGATTAAGTTAACATCCGGACGGGAAGGGCGGCAAATCATAAGGCAAGAGTCAGGTGTCAGATCCCAGGAAAAGTTTGCTAAGTCCAGGGATTGAGAACCGTTTTAAGCAGCGGAAAATCTGAAACGTTACGCGTCACCAGGATCAGATGATGGGTTTCTGCGGTTGCCGCGAGGAAAGCATCCATTGCGCCTATCGGACGCCCCGCCGCTTCGCTACGTGACACCGTTTTGCCCCAAGCTTCGGCCACGCTGGCGTCGACAGGCAAAATTCTACTCTCAAATCTCAACGGCAATTCATGTTGTAGCCACTGCTCAAGCCGGCTTCGGCGTCTTCCTACGGCCATGCGTTGCACGCCGTAGTGTAGCTCCGCTAACGAGACGACGCTGATGAAAATGCGATCCTCATCGGCCGCTTCCATCCAACCGATGAGCCCGGCATTGGGTCGCGGCTTGACCCATTCCGAAACCGCGTTTGTATCCAGGAGAAAGCCCAAGCTCATAGACTGATCTTCCGGGGCTGCTGTTTGAGCCGTCGGATTTTCAGGCCTGATTCTCGCAGGGGAGATTCCGCAAAGAATTCCGCGAGGTTGCCGACGCGCTTTGTCTTTCGTTGCCATTCCTCGGCGCCAACCACCACTGCGGTCGTGTGGCCGTTCCGAGAGATGATCTGTGGACCCTCGGACATCGCCCGCTTGATCATTTCACTGAATTTTGCCTTGGCTTCCGCCACGGTCCAGTTTTGCGCACTCACAGGGATCCTCCTATTCGGGTCATTATAGTCATTATAGTCATAAACGAAACTGCATAGCAAGGAGACGGGGCAAGCCCCGTCTCTACAAGAATCTGACGTGCCGCTTCCGCTAGAGTTTGCTGCCGGCGGTCACTTGGTGGCGGGCTTCTTCGCAGGCTTGCTCCGGGTCGCGTCCGGTGACTTGCTTGTACCAGGCGGGGTGGAAGGTCCAGGCCCAGGCTTCGCTTACGGCGCCGCGAACCATCGACTGGAAAGTGCCGGGCTCGCCGAACGTACTTTGGTAGATGTGAATGAAGATTCCGCCGAGCATGATGAGGGCGGAGATGTCGTGGATGACATAGCTGATGGCAACGGCGATTCTGCCGAAAGTTCTTGCGCCCGCCCACAGGATGATGCCGGTGATCAGATACACGACGCAGCCGCCGACGATTTCCCAGAACTGAACTTTTTGTCCGGCGTTGAAGAAGCCGGTGTCGGGCGGATCCATCTTGGCCTCGCCGCTGACGATCTTGTGCATGTGGCGCATCCAGTTGGAATCCGCCGCGGTCCAGATCATGGGCTGGAGCCAGTTCAGGGCTTGCAACGCGAAGAAGAAAACGAAGCCTACGCCGAACCATGGGTGCATGGCGCGGCTGAGTGGTCCGCCGCCGAAGAAGGGAGTGAACCAGCGGAAGAGCCACGGGAGATAAATGCCGAAGCCGGTGAACAGCGCCAGGAAGAAAAAGAGCGCGACCGTCCAGTGGAGAGCGCGGGTGTACACGGGATGGCGCATCAACTCTCCGCGATAGACGGTGGTCTGGCCCAGGTGCTCGAAACTCTCTCGCGCCTTGGTGTCGAAACGTTCGACCGCGCTAGACGTTTGCGTTGGCATCGACTGCATCCTTTGCCGGCGGTTCCGGTTGTGTCCGGCGCGGGCCGGCGGCTACGTAGTGCAGGAGCACGCCCAGAAAGCCGAACAAGGCGAAAGTGCCGAGCACGGGCTTGAACAGCCACTTCCACACCGTGTAGCTCCACGGGATCTGCGGATTTTTCGGCAGGCCGCCGTAGCGTTCGGGATCGGTGGCGTCGTGAAGGACGTAGATCACGTGCGTTCCGCCAACGGATTGCGGATCGTAGACGCCGGCATTCTGCCATCCGAAATTTTCCTTCAGTTGTTTGGCGCGCTCCTCGGCGATGAATCTCATGTCGTCTTTTGTGCCGAACTTGAGGCAGCCGGTCGGACACGCCTTGATGCAGGCGGGCTCCAAACCCTCGCCGACGCGGTCGGAGCAGAGCGTGCACTTGTAAACGCGCTTGGTCGCGGGATTGAAGCGCGGAATATTGAAGGGACAGCCGGAAACGCAGAATTCGCAGCCGATGCAGTTTTCCTGATTGAAGTCGACGATGCCGTTGGCGTATTTCACGATGGCGCCGTCGGCGGGGCAGGCGTGCAGGCAGCCGGGGTCGGCGCAGTGCATGCACTGGTCCTTGCGCATGAGCCACTGGATCGTGCCGTCGGGGTTCTGGTGCTCGTTGAACTTGATGAGGTTCCAGAAATTCCAGCGCGTCTCGGGCATGGTCTGGTAGGTGTTGTCGAAGGTGGTGGGGGAGAACGGCAAGTCGTTCCACTCGGCGCAGGCCACCTCGCAGGCTTTGCATCCGATGCAGGTGGTGGTGTCGACCAGTTTGCAGACTTCAAGGCCGCGCTGCATGCCGCTTCCGGGCGAGGGAAGGGAATGGCCCGAGATCATTTCGGCTTGTAGTGTCTTGCGGTCCGCCATCTCCCGTCCTCACTAAACCTTTTCGATCTTCACCAGAAAACCCTTGAACTCTGGCGTGAACGCGTTTGGATCGATCACGGTCGGCGTCAGCTGATTCGCCAGAGTCTTCGCGGTCTTGCCTTCATCTTCGGCAATGCCGCGGAAGCCCCAATGAATGGGTATGCCGATCTGGAACGTCTCCTTGCCATCGATCTTCATCGGCCGGATGCGGCGTGTGACCATCGCCTTGGCGATGTAGTCTGCGCGCGCGCTGGTGACTCTTACCTTTTCGCCGCCGCGAATGCCCATGCGATCGGCCAGTTCGGCCGGGACTTCGACGAACGGTTCCGGTACCAGTTGCACGTTCATCGGATTGTTCTTGGTCCAGTAGTGATAATGCTCAGTCAGACGATAGGTGGTGCAGATCACGTTGTATCCCTGATCCACCGTCCCGTACTTATCCATGTCGGTCTTATATCGTTTCACGACTGGATTGTTGGACTGCTTCGGATGCAGAAGATTCGCAATCGGGCTTTCGATCGGCTCATAGAATTCGGGGAACGGACCATCGGCCATCCCGGCCAGCGGCACGAACAGACGCCCGATACCCTCGGGGTTCATGATGAAGGGACCCATGTGATTTTTGGGGGCGGAATCCACTTTGAAATCGGGAACGTCGACGCCCACCCAGCTTTGCTTGGCTTCGTCCCACCAAACCTGGCGACGCGATGGATCCCAGGGCTTGCCCTCCACATCGCAAGAAGCCCGGTTGTAGAGCACCCGCCGATTCGCCGGCCAGGACCATCCCCAGTTGGGATAAATGCCGAGGCCGGAGGGGTCATCGGTTCCGCGGCGCTGCATCATGGCGCCGGCTTCGGTCCACGATCCGCAATAGAGCCAGTTTCCGGAGAGCGTCGTGCCGTCGTCCTTGAGCCAGGCAAAGCCTGGCAGTTGTTGTCCGGCCTTGATGGTCGTGTTCGTCTTCGGGTCGGTAATGTCGGCGGTCGCTTTGCCATTGATTTCTTTCGCGACCTCGGCGAGCGACGGGTTGTACGGGTTCGTGTACGCGAAGGTCGCGTTCAGAACAGGATCGGGGAACTTGCCTCCTTCTTTCTTATAGAGCTCGCGAACTTTCAAAAAGATGGTTGCGAGGATTTCCTGGTCGAGACGTGCTTGCCCGGGCGGCGGCACGGCTACGTTCTTCCATTGCAGCCAGCGCGCGGAGTTGACGAAGGTGCCGTCTTTTTCCGCAAAGCCTGCTCCCGGCAAGCGGTAGACGGTGGTGTCGATCTTCTTTTGGTCGTCCGCGGTAATGCCCGGGGCGCGCCAAAATTCGCTGGTTTCGTCGGGATAGATTTCGCAAACTACCAGCCAGTCGGCCTTTTTCAGGGCGTCGATGTTCTTATTCGAATCGGGGCCGATCATGACGCCGTTCATGCCGAAGGCGAAGAGGCCTTTGACCTTGCCCTCGTACATGTCGTTCCAGATATTCACCCAGGAATAGTTGCGATCAATCTTCGGCAGATAGTTGAAGGCCCAGTCGTTTTCTTTGGTGGCCGCTGCGCCGTACATCGCCTTCAGGAACGAAACGGCGAACTTCGACGTGTTCGACCAATAGTTGAACGAATCCCATGGATCGGGCTTGGCTGCTAGCGGCGTGGTGCGCTTCAGATACGCGGCCAAGTCGATGTCAGTCGGGTTCGGCATCTTCAAATAGCCGGGGAGGATGTCGAAGATTCCCGCCATGTCGGTGGCGCCCTGAATGTTGGAGTGGCCGCGGAGCGCATTGACTCCGCCGCCGGCGCGGCCGACGTTGCCCAGCAGCAGTTGCAGGACGGCGGCAGTGCGGATGATCTGCGTGCCGAAACTGTGCTGCGTCCATCCCACCGCATAAATAATGGTGGCGACTTTCTTCATGTCGCCATCTTTGCGCACGGAGGTAAACAACGCGGCAGCTTTGAGGAACTGCTCCTGCGGAATGCCGGTGATGCGCTCGACCATTTCAGGCGTGTAGCGCTCGTATTGCTTCTTCAACAGTTGATAGACGCAACGCGGATGCTGCAGCGAGAGATCGAACGCGATCTTCGGAGGAAGCGCTGGCGCGGGTGGCGGCGTGCCCGGCGGCAAAGGCGGAGGCGTCTTTTCCGGAGGCGTCGCCGCGACTGGCTTGCCGGTCAGGTCTCCACCTTCTTCGTAATTCCAGGTCTTCTTGTCGTAGACCTTTTTCTCGGGATCGAATCCGGAAAACAGGCCGTCTTCGGGCAGGCTGAATCCGTCTTTGATGATGAAGGAGGCGTTGGTGTAGTTGACGAGATAGTCCTTCGCGATGCGGTTGTTTTCGATGGCGTATCGGATGACTCCGCCGAGGAAGGCGATGTCGGCGCCGGCACGGATCTGTACGTACATGTCGGCATTTGCGGCGGTGCGGGTCAGGCGCGGATCGACGACGATGGTTTTTGCGTTACGGTGAATTTTGGCTTCGACCGCCCACTTGAAGCCGCAGGGGTGGTTCTCGGCGGGATTGCCGCCCATGATCAACATCATGTCGGTGTTCTTGATGTCGATCCAACCATTGGTCATTGCGCCGCGTCCGAAGGTGGGCCCCAAACTGGAGACCGTGGGG
>Ga0181523_10000607_pt1 | contig 40662 bp, 28 predicted proteins | sample PEATcosm2014_Bin_43_FD_119752 | JGI IMG/M metagenome (GOLD analysis project Ga0181523, IMG submission 119752) | Peatland microbial communities from MTU Mesocosm Facility, Houghton, MI, USA - PEATcosm2014_Bin05_30_metaG | ecosystem: Environmental > Terrestrial > Soil > Wetlands > Peat | place... | reverse complement strand
CGCAACGATGGCCATAGGATTTACACTCGCTTCCTGAGATTCCGTGTTTACGCGGCGTGGGCGTACATATCCCAGCGGAGGTACCGGGTGGCGGCTTCGTGGACGGCGGGGGCCACGGAGGAGAAGTTGGCGGCCACGTGATGTTCAAAGCCGTTTTCGCAGATGTAGCGCAGCAACTTTTGCAGGCCAGGGATTTCCACCACGCCCGCGCCCCCGAAGGTTTCCAGGGGATCGTCGGTGAACCGGCCGCTGCCGGAATAGCCGCGGATTCGGCCGTTGGCATCGTCCGTCGAGAACCGCGCAAAACTCATCGCTCCCGCCTTCACCTGCCCCACGCATGTCCCGAACGTGTTCTCCTTCCCCACCGTCCCGGCGATGATGGCCTGGTAGTCCATCTTCACTTCGCGGAAAAAGTGTTTGGGAAGATTGCTGCAGTGGAAGCACACCGCCTTGTTGGGGTCCGTGCCGTAGTTGTTGTTCCAGTCCAGCAACGCGCTGGGTGTTTCCGAGGCCAGTTGCAGCGCGTGCATGCCCAGAACCCCGCAGACGTCTACCTCGCAAGCGCTCGACAACAACGAGTCGCTCATCATGCTCATTACCGTGCACGGCACCACACCCAGATTTTCTTCCAGCGACGTCCAGCACTGCACCGCGCTGATCTGCACGTCCGTGGCTTTCATCCACTCATCGACCACCGCGCCCAGCTTGGCCATCTTCAGCAGTGCCGCCTGCGGAATATCGGTGGTGGCCACGTATTTCTGGATCGATTGCAGCTTCTCTACCGCGGCTTTGTCGTTATCCTTCATCCGGCCGATGCGCCCCAGCACTTCCGATAGATCCAGGGTTTCGACGGAGATGCCGCTCCCTTCGAGCAGCTTCTCGCTGTAACGCACGGTGTTGAACGCCGTGGGCCGCGCTCCCAGTGCCCCGATGCGCAGATGGCGCAGCCCCTTCACCACGCGGCATACCGCCGCGAACCATTCCAGATCCTTCACGAACTCCCCTGAATCGGGCGTCTCCGTGTGCAGCGTCGTCAAAGAATACGGAATGCCGTACTGCTTCAGATTGTTGCACGCCGACATCTTCCCGCAAAAACTGTCGCGGCGATGCGTGATGCCCATTTTCCCCGGCGTGTCCGGAGTCGCTTGCAGAAGTACCGGTACATCCAGTCGTGCCAGGCGAAGCGTGTCGGCAACAGCACGTTCATCCCCAAAATTCGGAAGCGTCACGATCACCCCGTCGATGGCCTCGGCCTTGGCGCGGAACAGTCCGGCACATCGCCGGGCTTCCTCGTGCGTCTCTACCGCTCCATGCTTGCTCTGTTCCGGCGTCAGCGCCACCACCTCGTAGCCCGCCTTCTGCAACGCCTGCAGCATCTCTTCCCGGCCGGTCTTGGCCAGATGATCCGGGAAAAATCCCCGGTTCCCTACGATCAACCCCATCGTCATTTTTCTCTTGCTTGCCATGATGAGCTCCGCGACTCCTGTACACCCTCAGCTACGCCCCTTGCCCGGCGCGTAGTAATAGCAATAAACGGCCCCTAGCACCGCCAGAATGGCGCCCCACCACACTCCCGCGTGCAGCCGGTACAGCACCACTTCCTTCTCCGGTGGATACAACAGTTCGTATACCCCCGCTCCGAAAATCAGCAGGCCATTCACCAACAACGATATCCCGATGAAAAACCAGATGGAAATCGATCCGCCGCGTTTCATAGCACCTCACCAGAAAATAACATTCAAAGCCACGAAAATGGCCCCTACCACCACCGCCCAGAACCACGGCCGGTGCAGCATCGCTACGTACCCTTCCGAGGGAATGTCCGTGACCCCGTAGACCAGCCCCTTCAGCTCCGCCTCCGTCTTCGGCTGGCTCACCAGGCTGATCCCCACGGTAACGATCGCGCAGAGCAGGCAGGACCATAGGGCCCGGTACATGTTCTCCGCCATGTCCCGCGCGTACGGCGAGAGCGCCACGTAACGTATCGCCGATGGATCTATCTTCACCCACGCCCACATGCCCACCGACGATCCTGTCCCCGCCAGCAACCCCCAGAACCCGCCCGCCGCGGTGGCCCGTTTCCACAACATCCCCAGAATGACGGTGGCGAACAGCGGCGCGATGAAAAAGCTGAACAACGCCTGCACGTAGTCCATGATGCTTTTGAAATCCATCACCAGATACGCCGTGCCGATGGAAATGGCCACGCCCACCACCGTGGACCAGCGCCCCATGCTGACGTAGTGCGCGTCGGAAGCGTCCTTCTTGATCAGCGCACGGTAAATGTCGTAGGTCCACACGGTGGTGAACGCGCTGACGTTGCCGGCCATGCCGGACATGAACCCGGCAATCAGCGCCGTGATGCCCAGCCCCAGCAACCCCGGACCGCAGTAGCGCGCCAGCATCAGCGGAAGCACTTCGTTGTAGCTGTGCCCGCCGGTGGCAATGGCCTGCGTTTCACCGACGAGTTTTACGGGGAGCAGCGCGAGACCGAGCAGCCCCGGAAGAATCACGATGAACGGCACCAGCATCTTGAACCCCGCACCGATGATGGGTGCCATTTTCGCGGCACGCAGGTCCTTGGCCGAGAGCACCCGCTGCACCACAAGAAAGTCCGTGGTCCAGTAACCCATGGCGATGATCGCACCGAGACCGAAGACGATGCCCGTCCAGTGGATGCCCATGGGGTTATCGTTGAACTTCCCGAGCGTGCTCCACAGGTGCGTGTACTCTGCCGAAGCGTTGCTGGCGATGCGCGCTTTCAGCCCGCTCCAGCCCCCCGCTTCGATCAGCCCGAGAATCGGGATCAGCAGCGCCCCGGCCCAGATCAGGATGAACTGAAGAACCTCGTTGAAAATGGCCGAACGCAACCCGCCCAAAGCGACATAGATGGCCACCGTGACGGAAGAGATCAGAATGCTGAAGTTGATGTCCCAGCCGAGTACGATCTTCAGCACCAACGCCATCGAATACATGTTGATGCCGCTCATCAGCACGGTCATGAACGCAAAACTGACCGAAGAGAGCGCCCGGCTCGGTTCACCGAAACGCAGCTTGAGATAGCCGGGAACCGAGTGCGTTTTGCTGATGTAGTAGAACGGCATCATCACCAGCGCCAGAAACAACATCGCCGGTATCGCGCCGATCCAATACCAGTGTGCCGCCAGTATGCCGTACTGATAGGAAGCACCCGCCCAGCCCATCAGCTCGAGCGACCCCAGATTCGCGGAAAGAAAACTCAGGCCGGCGATCCACGCGGTCATCTCCCGCCCGGCCATGAAAAAATCTTCCCCCGTGTTGGCCTGCTCCTTCAGATAAAAACCAATGGCCAGCACCAACACAAAATAAAAAACAATAATCACTAGATCGACCGTGGAAAGATGAACAAGGCGTTGGGTATCTAGCAAGGCGAGGGTGGCCAGCATAGTGGAATTGGTGCCGCTCCTGTCCGGAATCGAGAGAATACTTTCCCTGGAGTTATCTGTCTATGGAAGAACTCCCCACGAGAATGCCACACTCGCCGGGAGTTGCGGTTCCCTTGCGCTTATGGGGGTGGCAATCAGTAAAGACTCATGCGCCAATTCCGCTCGTGGACGAACGGCGAACGCAACGAAAGACCCTGGCGTGTCGCCGCGGCTGTGCGCAAAGACCGACGCGAAGAGTTCATGGCCCGCGGTAGAGGCGAACGACTCTCCCTGCGGGGCCACGAGGGAGCAGCGAACGACCTCGCGAGGTCGAAACCGCCATTGGCAAGAGCGTGTATTGAACGACGCGGTATGCCTGGGTTACAATCTAGGCGGTTATTTGCGGGAAACTGCCGAGAATACCGGAATTCTCATGATTTTCAGGTGCATTCCCTCAAAAGATGTATAGAATGAAAAAGCGCTTTGACTGTACAGGAGAGTGCCGCTAAGGCCTGCGAGCCACCCAGCTGGCGCTTTTGAAGGAGTATTCCATGAGTTCTCGGCCCTTCCTCATCCACTCCAAACACCTCGCCGAAGGGCAATCCGGCGAAATGTTGGGTTTCTCGCGCGAAAGTGTGCAGTGGGAATGGATGAGCATGTCCACACGAAGGCTAAACCCCGGAGAGAAGTACGAAGCGATGACCGCAGAAGAAGAAGCCGCCTTTGTGGTTCTAGGAGGGCGCTGCACGGCCAACTGGGGTGCGGGAGAACAAGCGATTGGTGGCCGGAAAAATGTTTTTGATGGGTTGCCCTATTGTCTGTACTTGCCGAGCGGTCATTCCGTAACGTTCCGGGCGGAGAATGTATGCGAGATCGCGGAATGCCGAGTTCCGTCGGTGGCAAAACTTGAACCTCGGCTGGTTACGCCGAAGGATGTGGCCAGCGGGCTCCGCGGCGGAGGAAACGCTTCCCGCCAGATCGTAGACATTATTCGTCCCGACTTTCCCGCAGACAAGCTGGTGGTAATCGAGGTCTATACGCCGGGCGGAAATTGGTCGAGTTATCCGCCACACAAGCATGATGTGCACACTCCTCCTACCGAAGTGGACCTGGACGAAATTTATTATTATCGGATCGACCGCCCGCAGGAAGGATTTGCGCTTCAGCGATTGTATTCTCCGGACAAGTCACAGGATTTTACCGTGCGCGCCGAAGACGGTGACGCGGTGCTGGTCCGCTCCGGCTACCATCCGGTGGTGGCGGGACCCGGCTACAACGTGTACTACTTGAATTTCCTTGCCGGGACGTCGCGTACACTGTCGGTGACGGAAGATCCCCATCATGTGTGGCTCAAGGCCACCTGGAAGGAAACGGATCCGCGGTTGCCGTTGGTGAAGTGACGCCGATGGCGGTGTCCCAGAGCCGGATAACGATCCAGCGAAAAATCTAGCGGCCGCGCGGCACGGGTTGTGGCTTGCCCGGGAATCAAAGCAAATCGCGTTTTGTGCGAAGTGCGCTGGAATCTTTGGCCAATTCTGAAGCATGCTAGTCCAAGTCGGAGCGAAGCGCGCACAAGGAGAATGGCTCCATGAAACGCCGAATGACAGTGGCACAGGCGATTGTGGCTTATCTGCAGAATCAATATTCCGGTCGCGATGGCAAGGAGCACCGGTTCATCGAGGGGATTTTTGGGATTTTTGGCCACGGGAATGTTGCGGGAATGGGGCAAGCGCTGGAGCAGGATTCCGGTCTTAAATATCATCTCTGCCGGAACGAACAAGCGATGGTGCATACGGCCGCCGCATTTGCCAAAGCTACGTTTCGGATGAGAACGCTGGCGTGCACGACGTCGATCGGCCCCGGGGCAACCAACATGGTGACCGGCGCGGCGTTGGCTACGATTAACCGCTTGCCGGTGCTGCTTCTGCCGGGAGATATTTTTGCGCGGCGCGATGTGGCGCCGGTCTTGCAGCAACTGGAATCGAGTCATTCCCAAGACATTTCGGTAAATGATTGCTTCAAGCCGGTCTCGCGCTACTGGGATCGCATCGAGCGCCCCGAACAATTACTGACAGCCCTGCCGGAAGCGATGCGCGTGTTGACCTCACCGACAGAAACTGGAGCGGTGACTCTGAGCCTCCCGCAAGATGTACAAACCGAGGCTTATGACTATCCAGAAGAATTCTTCCGCAAGCGTGTTTGGGCCATACCGCGCAGTCGATGTGATCAATCCTTATTGAAGCAGGCGGTGGAATCGATTCGTGCAGCCAAGAGGCCGCTCCTGATTGCGGGCGGCGGAGTTCTTTATTCCGAAGCGAGCGACGCACTCGCAACGTTTGCTAAAGCTACGGGCATTCCGGTCGGTGAAACCCAAGCGGGGAAGGGCGCGCTGTCCTACGATCACGCGCAGGAAGTCGGCGCCATCGGCGTCACCGGAACACCCGGAGCAAACATCCTGGCACGCGAAGCCGACCTGGTAATCGGCATCGGTACACGGTATAGCGATTTCACAACCGCGTCCAAAACGGCATTCCAGAATCCAGCCGTGCGGTTCATCAACATCAACGTTGCGGAGTTTGACTCCTATAAGCACGCCGCGTCGCCGCTTACCGGAGACGCGCGAGCGACTTTGGAAGAGCTTCAGCGTGCGCTGGCAGGTTACATGGTGGATGAGAGTTATCGCCTAAAGATTTCGAGCTTCCGCGCTGATTGGGAAAAGGAAGTGGATCGCATCTACGGGATTCGCAAAGAGCCACCAATCAGTCAGGGAGAAGTCATCGGCGCCGTGAACGCCACTGTCCAGGCGGAAGACACCATGGTCTGCGCCGCAGGAAGCTTGCCCGGTGACCTGCACAAGTTGTGGCGCACCAAGCGACCCGGCGGCTATCACCTGGAATACGGATATTCGTGCATGGGTTATGAAATTGCGGGCGGTCTGGGAGTCAAGATGGCTGACCCGAAGCGTGAAGTGTACGTGCTGGTGGGCGACGGTTCTTACTTGATGATGGCGCAGGAGATTGTGACCTCGATTCAGGAAGGATACAAGCTGCAGATCATCCTGCTCGACAACCATGGCTTTTCGAGCATCGGCGGTCTAAGCCGAGGCTGCGGGAACGAGGGCATGGGCACAAACTATCGTTATCGCCGTGGAGCCAAATATGACGGCGACTTTCTACCCGTGGATTTCGTCAGCAATGCGGCAAGCTTGGGAGCATGGGCCACGCGGGCAAGAACGCGGGAGGAGCTTTCGGCGGCGCTAGCGGAAGGACGCCGGCAGCCGCACACCAGCGTAGTGGTGGTAGAGACTTCCTACGAGCAGCGGGTTCCCGGATATGAAGCCTGGTGGGACGTTGCCATCGCGGAAGTTTCCGAGCGTGATTCCGTGAAGGCAGCGCGCAAGAATTATGAAGAGGCGCGCAAGAAAGAAAGGATCTTTTTCTAGCAGATATCTCCGAGAAGCCCGTTCCCGGGACATGCGATCTGGCGGTTCCAGCGGATTTTCCAGAAAGAGGCGTGGGTGGAAACAACCGGGGCAGTGCAGGCGGGGACGACGGAACAACCGCACCTCAAGCGGGTACTCAGCCTCTGGGACCTAATCTACTTCGGAATCATCCTGACTTCACCGATTGCGGCGGTTCCGCTGTTTGGAGAAGGCCAGGTACTTTCGCACGGCCACACGGTCACAACCTTATTGCTGGCGATGGTGGCGATGTCCGTGACGGCCGTAAGTTTTGGGAGAATGGCGAATGTCTATCCTTCCACCGGATCCGTATACACCTACATTAGCCGCGGACTGAATCCCCATCTCGGATTCGTAGTGGGCTGGGCCATGTTTCTCGAATACCTGTTCCAGCCGATTCAAAATGCGCTGTACGCGGTGTTGGCCATTCAACGGATGGTGCCGCAGTTTCCTTTCTGGCTGCTGGCAGCAGTGACCGTCGGATTCATCACCGTGCTGACGGTGCAAGGGATCAAATTCACGGCCAGAACCACGGAGATCATGCTGGGATTCATGGTGCTGGTCACCATGGTCTTCTTGGTGCAGGCGTTCCGCTACGTGGTGTTGCACGAAAGCTATCGCGGGCTGATCTCCCTTCAGCCGCTCTACAATCCGGCAACTTTCAATTTGCGGGCGCTCGCTGCCGGCACCTCTCTCGCCGCTCTGGTGTTCATCGGCTTTGACGGCGTGTCGATTCTGGCCGAGGAAGTGAAGAATCCGAAGCGGAACGTGTTGCTGGCCTCCGTGCTGGTCTGCGTGTTCACCGGGCTTTTCAGCGGACTACAAGTGTATCTGGCACAGCGCGTCTGGCCGGATCACACCACCTTCCAGAATCCGGAGACTGCGTTCATGGACGTGGCCCGCCTTGCCAGTGGCCAACTGCTCTTTATGGCCTACGGAGTGATGCTGCTCGTATCCAGCATCGCCTGCGGTCTCGCCGGCCATGTCGGCGCCGCACGGTTGCTCTACAGCATGGGACGCGACGACGTTTTACCCAAAAAGGTCTTTGGCCATCTCAATGCCAAGAAGGGCAATCCGATCTACAACGTATGGATCGTGGGAGCACTCGCTTATATCGGGGTGCTGACCATTCCCTGGGAACACGCTGCGGAACTTGTGACCTTTGGCGCGCTGCTTGCCTTCATGGCTGTGAATTTGTCGGCGCTTAGGCATTTCTGGTTTTCAGCGGAAGCGTTGGGGCACAGAAAGTTTCTTCGGGACGCGTTTATACCGGGATTTGGATTTGTATTTTGTTTTGCCCTGCTAATCAGCCTGCAAACCTGGACGATGTATGTCGGACTGGCCTGGCTAGCGATTGGGATTGTTTACGCGGCGTACAAGACGCGATGGTTCAAGCTGCGGCCGAAACTGTTTGATTTCAGCGAGGGCTGATGCGCATCCGCAAAGGAAAAGGGGGACGAGCCGAAGTTCGCCCCCCGTTTCGGAAGAAGAATCGGTTTATGCCTTTGCCGCCTTCTCGAAGTCGCCAATCACACCATTCAAATACTTCATGCTGGCCGCCACGCTGACTTTTGGCGGTATTTCCGTGGCACCAAATTTCACGTCCTGCTCGATCACCGACCAACCGGAGTAGCCGTTCTTCAGTAAGGTGCGGAAAAAAGCAGGGAAATCGATACTTCCTTTCCCGATGATGGTGAATACTTTGTGTTCAATGGCTTCTTCGAAAGTCCACTTCTTGCTTCGAGCCTCTTCCAAAACCTTGACGTCGCAGTCTTTGACATGGACGAAGCGCAGCTTGTGCTTGTATTTTTCGGCCTCTTTGACCGGGTCACCGAAACCGTACAGGCAATGACCTGTATCCAGGCACAGCCCGACGTTGGTATGTGCTGTTACGTCGTAAAATCGCTCGCATTCCTCCGGGGACTCGACGTATGTGGCTACGTGCGGATGGAACACCAGGTCCAACCCGAATTCGTTGGCAACCTTTTCGGCATCGGCAACAATCTGCCCAACGTGCCTCCACTGGTGGGCACTGAGCGTCGGACAGCCTTGGTCGTAGATCCGCCCTGAATAAGCGTTGCGCTCTGGAGATTGATCATCGGCCATCACCAGGAAGGGAGCTTTCAACGTGGCCAACAGGTGGCCCACTTTGCGGATGCGCTCCATGACGGCTTTGCTTGCGGACGGATCCGTCATCTTCACAGGAACAAACGAACCGAGGAGTTTCAGTTTGCGCTTCTCGAGTTGCGGCTTAAGTACGGCAGGATCGGTAGGGAAAAAGCCATAGGGACCAAGTTCCGTCCCGGTGTAGCCAGCCTCCACCATTTCATCCAGCATCTTTTCGTACGATTGCTCCCAGGATGGTCCGGGATAATCCAGTACTCCCCAACTATCGGGAGCACAGGCAAATAAAAAACGCTCTTTGAGTCCGCTCATGATCTTCCTCTTCCTGGATAAAGTATGACAGCAACAAAACTCGTTTTGCGGCTAGCTCCATGGTTCTAGCACGACCTTCATGGACTCCGGCTCGATCGATTTGTGGACTGCGGCCTGGACATCGCGCAACCCGAACCGATGGGTAACAAATTCTCCGAGCGGATAGTGCTTCATGTACCGGGCCATCTGCCGCATGCCCGGACCGTACGCCGCCGGCTCTTCCCCGCCGACGCCAAGTATCCGGACATTTTTCGCGCAAAGATGACGATGAGGGCTGAGTAACACTTCACCCAAATCGGAAAAGTTTCCTGCTTCCACGAACAAGCCGCCGACACGGAGCATCTCCAGGCCCTCAGGAACGGCTTGCGGAACCCCCGCGCATTCAATGACCATGTCGGCCCCGCGGCCATGCGTCAGGTCTTTTATCATTTGCAGGCCATCGAACTTCGATGTCTTACCGGCATGGATGGCGTGGTCCGCGCCAAGCCGTTTGGCAAACTTCAAGCGGTAGTCCGAAAGATCGACGGCAATAATCGTACCGGCACCGAGCATGCGGGCCTTCATCAGAAAGCACATTCCAAGCGGGCCAACACCGAGGACCACAACGGTGTCATCGAAGCGAAAGGACTCGCTCGGAAAGGCGGACATTTGCTTGGCCCTGTCCAGTCCCACGGAGACAGCAAAAATCTCCGTGAGGACGGCGACCTCGGAAGGCAGATCATCTGGTACTTTCACCAGAAAACTTCCCGGCACGACATAAAGGTATTGCGCCCAGCCACCAAATAGATGCGGTGGATTCTTGGCGCTGAGCAGATTGCCGTAATCCAGGGTGTTCTCGCAACAGTAGTAGGGGAAATCGTGGCGGCAATAGTAGCAGTATCCACAGGAAACGTTGGCGCCCACCACGACACGATCGCCCACCTCTAGGGGAAGGCCTTCAAAGTCGGAATATTTGCCGTGGCCACCGATGGCGGCAATGGTGCCCACGTTTTCGTGGCCTTGAATCAAGGGAAATTCGATTTTACGCTCGCCATACTGGGTGATGAAGCCTTGGTAAGTGTGCTTGTCGGTTCCGCAGACTCCGGACATTTCCATTTTGACGAGGACACAACCGTTGGCAGGTTCCGGCAACGGAAATTCGCGAAGTTCGTACCGGCCCGGCTCGACAAGTGTTGCTGCCAGTACAGAATCAGAGCCCATGAGACTGGTCCTTTGCAGGGTATTTTATGGCCACGGGTTGTTGTGTGCGCGCCGAGTCGTAAATTGCCTGGAGGATGATCATATCGCGGTGTCCTTGAATTCCGTCAGGCGCAACGGCTTTGTTTTGCAAAATCGCGGAAGAAAATGCATCGAGTTCGAGCGCGAATTCGTCCCGTGGTTTGAATCGCCGGTCCACGATACGCCCTGCGATTTTCCCCGTGACCCGGCGCTCCTCTTCAAAGGTGTAGGCAGGAGAGAGAGAAATCCAGCCTTTGGAACCCTGCACAAAGATGAAGGAAGAGATCGCCGCGCTATAGGTTGAGCTTCCTTGAACAATAAGGCCACTGGGAAAATTCAGGCGGAACGCCACACCCTCTTCCACGTTCTTGAACCGGCCTCTGTCGTGACGCCAGGAATGCGCAATCGTTTCGATGGGATCCTCTCCGGCCAGCCACCTGGTGGTATTCACGCAGTAGACTCCGAGATCCATCATCGGTCCGCCCCCGGCCAGCGAGGCGTCCAAAAGCCAGTCCGGAGCGATGCGGGGATCAAAAATCTCGCTGAAGGAGGTGTGCATCATATCGATCCGGCCCAGTTTCCCACTGCTCACCAAAAACTTCAGGTACACGGTGGAAGGTTCAAAATATTTGCGGTAAGCGGTCATCAAAAATACGCCGTTCCGTCTGCAGGCCTCGACGATGGCGGCCGATTGCGACACGGTGGCGGCAAGCGGCTTTTCGCAAAGGACGTGCTTCCCTGCTTCGGCAGCGCGCACGGCGAAAGGCTCATGTTGACCTGGAGGAGTGCTGACGTACACGGCCGAAATGTCCGGATTGGCCAGGCAGTCCTCGTAGCGTTGCATATGGTAAGAAAGGGAAGCCTTAAATTTCGCGCGCAATTGGGCGGCCTTGATCGTGTCGCGGCTCACCACGGCAACGAGTTTCGACCGCTTACACTGTGCAAAGGCCGGCAGAACAGCGTTTTGCGCAATGTTTCCGAGGCCCACGACGGCATATCCAATTCTTCTTGCCATCGCCATTCGTCGGACTTCTCCTGTACTGTTCCCGGGCTCCTTCGCGGTGGATTCAAGGGCCTGAGGAATAATAATCAAGCAAAAAAAGTGCTAGCTCTCGCGGTCGGCCCGTCCCAGCTTTTGGTTGCGGATGGCTTTGTGGTCTAAGCCGCGGAGTTCTTCCAGGTTTTCGAGCACTTTGTGAATCGCACTAGAGATCGCCTCGGTGTCTTCCGTGCTGCCCAGGAAATTCTGATGCGGGAACCATACCGCCTCGTGGTAGGCGGCACGTTCGGATTCAGGGCAGGAAAACATCGTACGCAAATCAAGCGGCTTCTCTCGTCCCCAACTCAGGGCAGGAAAATCAGCGGAATTCACGGGAAAGAGTGAACTCTTGTACACCGGTTCGTAGAACAGGCCATCGCACGGTATCCCTTCCAATTGCAAGGCGGCGACAAAAGCAGCGCGGGGGATCTCCTTCAATTTATCGGAAAAATATTTGATCACGTAGCCGTAGGGGGCCAGGCGCGTGATTCGTGGATCGGGTTTCAGCAGACCTATGCCATTTGTGTTTTTCAACGCGTTTTCAAAATGCTTCATGTTCTTTTCGCGAACGGCCGACTGCGCAGGTAGACGATCCAATTGCGGGCCAAGAACCGCAGCTTGAAATTCGCCGAGGCGATAGTTGAAGCCAATGATGCGATGGTGATACTGGTCCGTGAGGCTGGCTCGGCCGGCGTTGATGTAACTCTGTACAATTTCCATGTACTCCAGATGATTGGTGATGACCGCGCCGCCTTCTCCGGAAGTAATCAACTTGCTGGATTGGAAACTGAACGCGCCCAGATCTCCCATTGAGCCGGCGCCTTTCCCTTTCCACATTCCGCCGTGAGCATGGGCGCAGTCCTCGACAACTTTCAGCTTGTGCTTCGCCGCGATACGCAGAATTTCGTCCATGTCGGCAAAGCGCATGCCGAGGTGCACCGGAAGAATCGCTTTTGTCTTGGGGGTAATCGCTTTTTCAATGAGTTTGGCGTCCAGGCAATATGTGTCTTGGTCGACGTCGACAAAAACAGGGACGGCGTTGACGAGCAAAACCGGGCCGACTGTGCCTTCCCAGGTGTAAGCGGGCACGATCACTTCATCGCCAGGTTGAATGCCGATGGCTTTGAGCGAAGTCTGAATCGCCACTGTCCCGGTGTTCACGCACTGCGCATATTTCGCGGTGTGCAGTTCGGCAAATTTCTTGGCGAAGGCAACGGAGTGCTTCCCGGGAAAAGGCTGTCCGCCCCATTTCGTGCTGGCCAGCACATCCTCGAGGGCCAGTGTTTCTTCCTTGGTAGAGATGGGCCAAGCTGGAAAAGGCGTCTTCCGCAGAGCCTGGCCACCGGTAATCGCTAATTTTCCCACGACACCATTCTCCGATCTATCGATCTGAACGCTTCCTAGGACTTCTCTGGTACTCGCCGATCACACGGACAAAACTTTCCGGGAGGTCCAGCCGACCCCCCGGACGAACGCTGTCGCCCGTACTCCGGCTTCCCTAGAAGTTCAGCTTCAAGGAAAGCTGGCCGATGCGCGGCGCCGCTGCTGCGGTAATTTGGCCGAAGTTACCCGCGGCCTGAGAACAGGTCGATGTGTCCGTAGCGGTCGTGCAATTGTAGGAAACAAGACCGCTCGGGGTTATGAACTGCGCGTGATTGAAGATATTGAAGAGTTCCGCACGGAATTGAAGGTTGAGCCGTTCCGTAAGTTGCGTGTTCTTGAGCACGGCAAAGTCCCAGTTGTTAATGCCGGGCCCATGGAAGAATCGCCGATTTGCATTGCCCTCCTGGCCCAAGACATCCGGCCCGAACGACGTGGTACTAAAATAGTAGTGGTTGGGATTGTTTCTCGGGTTCGTGATTTGCACCGGCCCGAGCAAATTGGGCGTATCGACGGGAAGGATGATGGGCCCGCCGAACCCGGTTCCGAGCAAAGACCGATCGTCGGTTTCCAGGACGGTGACCGGCAAACCGGTGGCAAAACGGGTGATCCCACTGATTTGCCAACCATTCGTTAGCCTCTTCGGCCCCGCGAGCTTGTCGAACGGTAAGGTGTAGGCGTAGCTGGCAACAAAGTTTTGGGTGCAATCGAAAGCCGAAAGCCCACGACTCAGCCGCGGATTGATGGGGTTGATCTGCTCGCCGTAGCCCGAAGAATTGTCGAGCGATTTGCTGAAGGTGTAGCCAACCAGGATCTGGGAGCGGCGACTGGAGTGTTTCCAGTTGACTTGCGCGGAATTGTAGGCTGAATACCCGCCGGTAATGAAATAAGAGTCGTTGCCAAAGGGCACGAGGTAAGAGCCGTCGACCGGCGTGTTGCGGTACGGTGCGCTGAATGGTCCGCGCGTGCCCGCCGTTTTCACACCGTCTAGGGTGTAAATGTTGTTCTCGCCTCCCGGTCCGCATCCCGCTGCGAGAAGAGCCAAGCACAAGGAAGGGATCCCAGGATTTGCCGATTCAGAGACGAGTAAGCGGTGCCCTTGCGTGCCAACGTAACTGACCGTCAACAGATCGGAGGACGTGATCTGCCTTTCGATGGAAACTTCGTAGTTCTCCGCGTAGGGCAAACGGTTTTTGTTGTAGAAGGCAGGCGAACTGCCAATGGTTCCAAATGCATTATAAAAGTCTGTCAAATTATCGTACGGGAAGCCGGTCGCCGGATTGCTCTGCGAGAAATGCTTGGGCGGAGGAGCGACGGGAAACAGGTTTGCGATCTGCGTCCCCGTGGCCCGATTGATGAAGGGGGCCGCAAAAGTGGATTCATTCTGGCCGGTATAGTTGCCGAACGGAGCGTCTCCGATTTCGTTGAAGTCCGTGGCCCCTTCGAAAGAGGTGTAGAACATACCCCAGCCCAGGCGAATGCTGGTGGTGCCGGGCTTGCCGAGGACTTTGCCTAACATTCCGTCATGGTTCCCAAAGGAGTAAGCGAGTCCGAGGCGCGGAGCAAAGTTGTTCCAGCGCGTCGGAGCTAAGGAACTCGGGACACCGGGATCGCCCGGGAACACCCAACCGATCGGAGAACCCGGGAAGACCACCGATTGTTCGCCGGGGATGAGCGTTTGGATCTCGTTATACTTTTCGTGCCAGGGTGCGCTGACATCGTAGCGCAGGCCATAATTGAACGTCAGGTTGGATTTGATGCGCCAACTGTCCTGAGCATACAGGCCAAAGTAAAAGTTCCGTCCATAGGAAGGGTAGGACTGGCCCTGAACGTAGGAGGAAGGAGCGCCCAAAAGAAAATCTACAAAATCGCTCCCCGTTTCGCTAGGTTGACCGCCGCTAAAATTGCTCCCATAAAAGAAGTTGCCGTTGGCAACGTTCGAAAGATTCTCTTCCAACTGGTTGTAATGGTATTGTCCACCGAATTTGAGGGTGTGCGTGCCGATGACACGGCTGTAGTTATCGAGTATTTGATAGATATTTTCCACCAACTGATTCGGACGGCTAGGTACTCCGATGACGAAGTTATTAAAGTCGATTTCCGGAATGCCTTCTACGCTGGGGGTCCCGACGAAGACGCCACCGTTTGCCGGAGCGTCAAACCCCAAATCGGCCAGTGTCGTGCCCTTTCCGCCTAGCGGCTGGTTGAATCGCGTATTCAACCGGAAATAGCCAACGCGGAACTCATTGACAGAGGCAGAGCCAAACGTCTTTGTATCGCCGAGATTGATGTTGTTCGTCTGGCCGTTGCTGTCCACGCTGAAGCCCGGATACAGAGGCGCGTTGGATTGCCAGTAGGGATCGACACGATTGAAATGGTCGAAGTAGTAGTAGGCAGAAAGGAGCCCAAAATCCGTATTCGCGTCCACCCGGCCGCTGAACTTGTTGTCGTTCAAATTGAGTTTTCCGGAGTTCGTGGAAAATGTGCCTGTTCCGGTAGCCGGATTAATGGTGCCCGGTGCAGCCGGCAGAATGTAGGGCAACAGTTTGCTGGAGATGGGTGAAAAGGAAGCGGTGGGCAGTTGAGCATTCGGGAGCACGCACTGCGCAGAACTTATACAGCCGGTAACGTAGTATGGCTCTCCCGATGTGACGGGCTCCCCCAGTTGCTGGGTTAACTGGTTCGCCCAGGCGGCGCCATTCACCGTCCCCGTCAAGCTCGAGGCGATTCCGCTGAAGTTACCCTCTTCGGTGGCAGAAGAAGGCGCGCCGGTGATGACTTGTGTTTCCGGCTGGATTACGCGATTCCCCTGATAATCCGCGAAGAAAAATATCTTGTCGCGCTTTATCGGTCCACCGAAGGTACCGCCGAACTGATTCTGGTGATAGGTGCCTCGTTGGTTTCCATTGATGCCGTCAAAAAAATTCTTGGCGTCCAGGTCCGTGTTCCGGAAAAACTCAAATGCATTTCCGTGCCAATCGTTGGTACCGGACTTTGTGACTACGTTGATCTGCCCACCGCTATAATTGCCGTATTCGGCGTCGAAGTTATTGGTGAGAATGCGGAATTCGGCGATGGAATCGAGATTGGGAATGGCTCCGGCGCCAGAGTATCCTGTTTCCTGGACAAGAATCCCGTTTAAGATAAATCCATTGGCTGCCTCGCGCATTCCGTTCACGGAGAGGGCACCGGCATTCTCGCTTCCGGACACCAGCGGAGGGGAAAACCCGGCGGAGGTAAAGGAGCCGCCCAAGGCCCCGTTCATGCCAGAGGATGTGGAGACCACGCCGGGTTGCAGTGCGAGCAAATCCGTATAGCTGCGTGTGACCAAGGGGACGTCGGTCATCTGCTTGCCCTCGATGACCTCGCCCATTTGCGTATTTGCCGTGTCCACGTGCAACGCCGCGCTCGATACCTCCACCTTTTCGGTGTTCTGCCCTACTTGCAGGGAGACATCGACGACCAATGCGGAGTTCACGTCGAGTACCAGACCGGTTTGCCGGTAGGCTTTGAATCCCTTTTGCTCCACATCTATTCTGTAGCTTCCTAGCGGCAGAGACTGGAAGGAATAGAAGCCCTGACCGTTGGTCTGCTGCGTTACGGCGACGCCCGTCCCCACGTTCGTTGCGGTCACCGTGGCACCCGCAATGGCGGCACCGCTGGCGTCTGTGACCGTGCCGGAAATACTCGCCGTCACGCCGGCGTAGACCAGTCCTGTTGCCAGGAGCACGGTTAGCACCAAACCGAGCAAGCGCGAAATCGGAAACCGTGGTGTGCCTGCGACCTTCCCGAGAATGCTTTGCTTTATGAGAGCGGATGCCGTCATGCTTCTTCTCCTGTCCATCGATGTGAATACGAGCTGATCCCCCATCTGGAGGAGCGGTTCCCAGAGGATTTCACCCAACAGGTGAAGTTGCACCGGCGCTCGCCAGCACTGCATGTTTTAGGATAAAAGCGGTTCGAAAACCGCCACGAAGCGCTTCGCTGCCCCACGAATGCGCCTCTCTTGCTAAGCGCTTTTAGTTCATGAACACCGTGCTTGTCAAGCGCTTTCTGCTGACAGGCACGATCTCCGGCAATAGCGGTTTGAAGGAAGAGTGCGCGCCAGTGGTTTTTTCGATGTGGGGTGCAGGCCCTGCCAACCTCGAGAGTTTTGAGGGACCGGAAAGCCGGGCGGTTGCGTAAGCGGAGGGCAGGAAGCCGAGAAACTTGCGGTTACGGTACCTTCTCTAGCGTGGGTGTCCCTTGTTGTTTGAAACCGCAAGACTCTCGAACACGGAGCTCCGGTTGCAGCTTTTTCAGAACCCCCGGGCCGTCTTTTCCGGCAATGCGATCGAGGAGAAGTTCGACCGCCTCCTGGCCCAACTGATACTTAGGCAGTTCGACGGTGGTGAGTTTGGGATGAAAAATGCCCAACCAGGGATAGTCGTCAAAACTTACCAACCCGAAGTCTTCCGGGCAGCGCAAACCCATTTCTTCCGCAGCCTTGAGCAGTCCGACGGTCATCAGGAAATTGGCAACGTACACTCCATCCGGCCGATGGGAGAGCAGCAAGTTCCCCGCACGATAACCGGACTCCACGCGATAGTCTCCTTCAATGACCAGGGCTGGATCATAGGGGAGGCTATTGGCTTTCAAGGCGTCGTGAAAACCTTCCCAGCGGGCTTTGCCATTGCTCACCTTGCGTGGTCCACCGATCAAGCCAATCCGTTTTCTTCCCGCGCGCGCCAGGTGACAAACTGCCTCATAGGCGCCCCGGTAGTCGTCGGTGATCACGGCATCTTTGGAGATTTTGGGCGACGTGCGCATCACCAGCACAATGGGGACTTTCATCTCCTGCATCATTTGGCGAATGGGCGGGCTGAGGTCGCTGATCGCTTTGGTCAGGAGAATTCCGTCGACGCGCTTAGAGAGCAACAATTCGAGCGCGTTTTCTTCTTTTTCTTGGTTGTCATCGCTGTTGCACAGCAGCAGGTTATAGCCGCGCTTTTGGGCGGCATCCTCCGCTCCTCTCACCACCATGGGGAAAAACGGGTTGGCAATATCCGGAACAATCATTCCGATGGTATGCGTTTTCTGCTTGGCCAGGCTGCGTGCAAGCAAATTGGGCCGATAGTTCAGCTTGCGAATCGCGGCTTCCACGCGCTCCCGTAACTTCTTGCCGACGTGCGTCTTATGATTCACAACGGCGGAGACGGTGAACACAGACACGCGGGCTTCTTGCGCCACATCATAGATGCTGGCGGTCTTGCGCGGCGCGGAGGATTTCTTTTTTCTTTGCATCGCCGTGAGGATGGGGTGAGTGTACTCCACCTTGACGACAATCTCCAGTCGCCATATCTAAGCGATTATATGCGCTACGGTTAGCGCCGCTCGTCGGACCCTGCCGTTGCGAATCCGCTGCCTTTTTGCTCGCTCTCTGTCGCGACGGCCCAAAGGAGATAACCCTCGCCGCGAACAAATATTCCGCTAATTTACAGGGCAAACGGAAGATTCCTTCCCTCGAGGCCCCGAGAAAATCGAGTCCCGGATTTGCTGGCCCCAATCGGCCCTCAGGATTTCTGTTTTCATTTGATCGTCAAAGCGCTAAGATTTCTTCAGAGGATTTTCCATGCGGAAGCTCGGGATAGGAATTCTCGGTGTCGGTGAAATGGGTAAACGCCACGCCGAAAACATGCGGCGCCTGGTGCCGGAGGCCCGCTTGGTGGCCATCGCCGATGTGGCCGCACAGCGCGCCAAGCAGATTGCAGACGAACTGGAAATCGAACACTCCTACTCCAGCCTCGAAGAGATGGTGCAACGGAAAGACATCGATGCCGTCGTAATTGCCACGCCCGACAAGTTCCACGCGCCATCGATTCGCACTGCCGCCGCCGCCGGCAAGGATATTCTTTGCGAAAAACCGCTGGCCACGACTTTGGAAGATGCGCACGGGGCACTCGGGGAAGTTTCCCGCGCGGGAGTGCGTCTGCAGATCGGTTTCATGCGACATTACGACCCCGCCTATGCGGCCGCTAAAAAGCGCATCGAGGGCGGAGAGATCGGTACACCCGTCATTTTCAAGTCTGTTGGCCGGGACAAGGACGAGCCGCCGATGGCGGCCTACCAGTCCAACGTCAACGGCATGCTTTTCTACAGCAACACCATTCATGACTTCGATCTGGCTCGCTGGCTGATGCAGGATGAAGTTTCCGAAGTGCACGCCTTCAGCACCACGACGATCCGCCCAGAGGTCGCGAAATACGGCGATATCGTCGCTGGGGTCGTCAATCTGAAGTACGCTCACGGGGCCATCGGAAATATTGAATCGTATGCCCAGGCTGTGTATGGCTACGACGTCCGAACGGAAATTGTAGGATCCAAGGGATCGATTTTTGTGGGAAGCCTTGAAAGGACGCCAGTCACCTTCTTGACGACCCAAGGAAGCAACAAGAATATTGCGGATCACTTCCTCTCTCAGTTTGCAGAAGCTTACTTGGCGGAAGCTCGGGACTTTGTCCACACCCTGTTGTCGGACAAGGCTCCGCTGATCACGGGAATCGATGGATTGCGAGCGCTGGAGATCGCCGTCGCCGCAGAGAATTCTCATCTGAAAGGTCTTCCCTTTAAGGTTTCTCAAGGAAAAGCGGCCCACTAGCCGCTAAGAATTTGCCACTGGAGGTGGACATGAGCCGAACAGCGACGCGCACGTCTTATAAGAGTCCACTGCACGAAATGACGCAGACGACTCCCACGTGTTTGTGGAACGATTCTGCCTCCCTCCAGGAACTGACCTATTCGATGGACCATGGCGCCGTTGGAGCAACTTGTAATCCAGTCATCGTGCTGGGCGTGCTCAAGAAAGAAATGCCGCAATGGAAAGAGCGCATCCAAGCGCTGATTGAGCAATGGCCGAAAGCTACGGAAGATGAAATAGCGTGGCAGGTGGTGCGGGAAATTTCCGCCAAGAGCGCCGCCCTGCTGAAACCGATTTTCGACGCGCAACGGGGGCGCAATGGCCGTTTGTCGATTCAAACCGATCCCCGCCTATTTCGCGATACGGAAGCCATCGTGCGCCAAGCCGAAGAGTTCAGCAAACTGGCTCCGAACATGATCGTGAAGATTCCCGTTACCCACGCGGGAATTCCAGCAATTGAAGAAGCAACCTATCGCGGAATCAGCATCAATGCGACGGTTTCCTTCACCTTGCCGCAGTGCATCGCAGTTGCCGAAGCGGTCGAACGCGGACTAAAACGCAGGGAGAGCGAGGGCAAGGAAATCGCCAGCATGGGGCCCGTTTGTACGATCATGGTCGGCCGGCTGGATGATTGGCTGAAAGTGGTGGCAGAAAAAGAGAATCTTTCGATTGACCCCGGATTTCTTGAGTGGGCAGGAGTCGCGGTTTTCAAGAAGACGTACCAGATCTTCCAAAAGCGCGGCTATCGTATCCGGCTGCTTTCGGCGGCCTTTCGAAATCACATGCACTGGAGCGAGTTCATTGGAGGCGATGTGGTTATCTCGCCACCCTACGCCTGGCAGGTGCGCTTCAATGCCAGCGATATTGAAGTACTCCCGCGGATCAATCAGCCTGTGGAACCGCGCATCATCGAAGAACTGAACAAGAAATTTGCGGATTTCCGGCGCGCAAACGACGAAGGCGGCCTCCGAATCGACGAGTTTGACGCGTTTCCGCCCACTCGCCGCACGTTGCGCCAATTCATCTCAGCGTGTCACGACATGGATGGGGTGGTCCGCGACATTCTGATCCCCAACCCGGACACCGCCTGAGGCTTCCGAACGACAATACCTTCGGTTACTCGAACACGGTAAGGATCAATGCGACGCGATAAAAACTTCGCGAACGACTCCTGCGTCTCCGCGTTCGCGTGCCAAATACTGGTCATAAATCCAGCGATAAGTTTTTTCCAAGCCGACGCGTAGAGCGGTATCGGGCTCCCAGTGGAGCAACTTGTGGATGAGGGTGTTATCGCTGTTCCGGCCGTTCACCCCTTTCGGGGCGCTCAGGTCATAGCGACGCTCTAGCTTGATCCCGGCTATCTCTTCCACAATATCCACCAGTTGATTGATGGTAACCGCTTCGCTCGAACCAAGATTGATGGCTTCCAAAATATCCGACTCCATGATGAGATCGATTCCTTTCAGGCAATCATCGATGTACATGAAACTCCGGGTCTGCTCCCCGCTTCCCCAGATTTCAATTTCATGCTTGCCCTGGAGCTTCGCCTCGATCACCTTGCGGCAGATCGCTGCGGGAGCCTTCTCGCGTCCCCCAAACCATGTGCCCCAAGGGCCGTAAACGTTGTGAAATCGGGCCATTCGCGTGCGCAGTCCGAAGTCCTCGCGGAAATGCCGGCACATTCGCTCGGAGAAGAGCTTCTCCCAGCCGTAACCGTCTTCCGGCATGGCCGGATAAGCGTCTTCTTCGTTTAACGAGGGTGCCGCAAAGGTTTTCTGCTTGTCAGCGTTGTAAACACAGGCCGAAGAGGAATAGAAAAAGCGCGGCACATTGTGTTTAACCGCCGCTTGCAGCATATGAGTATTGATTAGTACCGAGAGCATGCACAGTGCTTTGTTACTCTCAATAAATCCCATTCCGCCCATGTTCGCCGCCAGGTTGTAAATGTCCTCTGCGCCCCTCGCGGCAATTTCGCAACTCTCCCTTCGATTCAGATCGAGCGTCAGGTTCTCAACGTCGTCGAATCGCTGGTACCAGTCCGCCTGAGGTTTGATATCGATGGCTCGAATGGCCCGGTGTCCGCGGGCGCGAAACGCGGAGACCAGATGGCCCCCGATGAACCCGCCCGCGCCTGTGACCACGATCAATTTTTCTTTGTTTTCCGGCACTTCAACCTCCTCCATGCCCTTTGGGCTGTGGCGGGAGACAGGTCGCTCCCCCTCGCCGGTATCCGGCAATCGAGAGGTCGAGACGTACCTGCTGACTGGCAACCAGGATAACGCGGAGTAACGATACGTCCAAGCGCTCGTGTTCGGGGAACCGTCGGCTCAAACTACCCAGGGCTAAGGGTGAGGCTGTGCGATTGCGGGAAGGCCACTCCGCGAGGGTATTTATCAATCTTATATATTTTTTGGCATCAGAATTACCTCGAACACTTTTCGACTGTCTGGCTACAATGTTTATGGCAAAGTTGCTGGTCCGTCTGCCGGGAATCAGTTTTTAACCCGGCTTCGAGGAGAATTCGATGCGTCTTGTCTGCTTTGAAAGAAAAGAGGGAAAAACACGTCTGGGTGCGCTCAGAGATGACAGTGTGATCGATCTGCAGGCTGCGGCCGGGGCTGGGGGCCTTCCGGCCGAGGCCTTCGCGGATATGCCTTCCTTCTTGTCGGCCGGGGAACCGGCCCTCTATCAAGCCCAGAAACTGATCCACGCGGTCCGGCAGGACGCGGTCACGCCATTATCCGCTGTTGTTCTGCGTGCCCCGGTTCCTCACCCTGGAAAAATCATCGCCGTGGGATTGAATTATCGCGATCACTCCATCGAATCGGGCGCCAAGGAACCGCCCAAGACGCCCATGATTTTTGCAAAATTTACCACCAGTATCACGGGTCCTGGCGATGCGATCGTGATCCCGGCCGGCGATCCCCAAGTGGACTATGAGGCAGAGTTGGGGGTCGTCATTGGACGGAAAGGAAAAGGGATTTCCGCAACCAACGCCCTGCAGCACGTTGCCGGCTATATGCCCTTGAATGATGTTTCCGCTCGCGCCTGGCAATTTGCCGACAAACAATGGGTTCGCGGAAAATCCTGCGACACGTTTTGCCCCACTGGACCTTATTTGACCACGCGCGAAGACGTCCCCGATCCACATTCACTTTCCATCTGCGCGCGCGTCAACGGCACTACCCTTCAGGATTCCAACACTTCGAAAATGATTTTCCGGGTTCCGGAGCTGATCGAGTTTATCTCCGCAAGCATCACGCTCGAACCCGGCGACATCATTGCCACAGGCACTCCCGAGGGAGTTGGGGTATTTCGCACGCCGCCGATTTTGCTAAAGCCCGGCGACGTCGTTGAAGTGGAAATCCAAGGCCTGGGTGTTTTGCGAAACCCGGTTGTCGCTGCGCCGGCTTTCTGTGTTTAACTCCTGACGGCTCTACGTTACAGACTGCTGCCCTACGTTTCCTACCCGACCGGTGTTGGTAGCGGATGGTGAGTTCTTTTGGGGGACGACGGAACTCCGCCACGAAATAAACCTGCGGGCGGCTACTGCGAATCGTGCTTCACCGACCTAGTCTGCGGCGTTCGGCGTCCTTATCGATCCCCATGGCTATGCCGGTGACCCGTCCAACGATTTCCGCCTCTTGTGGATGCAGGAATTGCCGGGTCTCGCGTCCGGAGTTGGGATGTGCGAGCAAGAAGAGCCGGTCTCCTTTCATCTCACACCAACCGCATGCAAACTCCTCGCGCAATTCCAAAAAATAAATAGGCCGATCAAACGGCCCTTCCGAGTGCGGCGGCGCAGGCATGATCTTCCGCTGATTCACGTCAATCTCAACAAACGTTCCGGGCCGCAATAAAGGCGACAAGGTGTAGTCCGACAGTCCGATGAAACCGTATAGACAATTGTCGGGATTCAGTTGCCGCAGCAGGGATATGGGCACACCTCCCCAGATCGCCGCCAGCTTGTACAGCAGATTGGTCTGCTGCACCTCGGGATCGTTGCGCAGCCGCAACGGCAGGGTCAATTGCTCGTCATCATCCTCGGGCTCCGGCAAGAGATGCGTACGCGGGGCCCCGTAGGACGCTTGGTCTTTCCCGAGATCTTGGATGGGAACACCGAAGATTTTGGCCATGTCCGTCCATCGCATCTTGTAAATGGAGCTTAGGCTGTAAAGCTTGGGCAGGCTCGGAAGGTGTCCGGTTTCGTTTTCAAGATCCGCCAGCCAACTCCGGGACAACACGAAGTCGGAGTTGCCTCTTTTCTCGGCAATGTCCGCACTGAGGCTCTCCACGTCTCTCATCTTCAGACCAAGACTTTTCCGTTTCAGTCGAAGTTGAGTACCCGCCGGTGTGCCTGGATCGTGGGGTTTCATTGCCTCAAAGAATACGTAACCATGGAATTACCATAACATTTTCCTTTTATTACGCAATCCTAAATATCATCGATCTCCCGAGCCGCAGGGGTTGCTATCCCTTGTCCGCGATTGCGGACAGTCCTTCCCATTTTTCCCGGGGCTTGGCTCTGAATTTAGAGTGGCCACTGGTCCGGTGACTCTCGATGCCCCCGATTGCCCCGCAGAAGGACGTCTCGGACCTCGTTCGTCGCGTCCTCACAGCCTCCCAAAAGAGCCTGTTTCAGATTTCGCGCGAATCGAAACAGCGCTACACCGACCCGCGCTACCATATCCAACATCAGTTCTACTCCGACCTTCGGCTTCCCGGATTCACTCCCAACTTGCAGCAAATCCTGGCCCTCAGTGCCCTTACCGGTTACCGGCTGTCGGATTGGCTGGCAGTGTTTGGATTTCGCTTGGACGTCATCTCCGCCCTCGAAGCCATCCTGCCTGCCAAACGAACCCGCTTGATCGATCAAACCGTCTATGACGACCAGCAATGGATGCCGTGGTTCTCCGACGCACCGTCGTCGTCGCCCCATTCCGGTATTTTCCCTCTCGGCCTCCGCGTGAGGGGTGGCTTCGTCCGAAGGACGGCAACATTCCTGCACCCTGGCATGTCTCCGTTTCTTTATGCCAAGGTCGGTTGGGAGGACGACTTCGTCTATCCCGACCTCCTTCCTGGTAGCCTCGTGCGCGCGGACACACGGCGCGCTGTGCTTGCGTCCGGAGGTCTCCGCTCGGAGATTGTCTTGGTTGAGGATTCCAGGGGAACGCATTTTTGCCACTTGCCGCAAATGAGTCTGCCACACTCGCGCAACGCTAGAATTTTGGGCGTGGCGGATATGGAATTCCGATGTCTCGAGGGTGTTCGCGAACCGCATGCGCATAGGGAGTTCCCTGCTTCCGGTACCCCGAACCCGACCTCAAAGGAGCTTGTTTTCGGACGCCTCCTAGCCGCTGCTCGTATGCGTGCCGGCCTGTCGTTTCGGGAAGCATCCGCTCTGAGCCGTCGCATCTCTCAAGAGCTTGCCGACCCGCGGTACTTTTGCGCAGCGGGTGCGCTTTCCGATTACGAAACGCGCAGCGAACCACCACGGCACGTGCACAAGATCATCTCGCTCGCGATCCTCTACACTCTGCGCTTTCCGACCCTGCTCGATGCCGCCGGTATCGAACCGAACTCAGCTGGACAAAATCCCATGCCCGAATCACTGTTGGCACGTTCCCCTCTTCCAACTTCGTCAGGCCGGCTGCTCGAGGCTCCCCCGGATAAGCCTGGTTTTCTTCAAGACTTGGTACTCTCCTTTGGTGAAATTCCCGTTTTCTTGCGCGATGCAATCGAAGACCTCACGGGCATCGCGAACCTGTCGCTCCGCGACCTGTATTGGATGGCCGGACCATCCGATACTTCCCATCCCTACCTCAATCGCTCTGTATTGGCGGTGGTCAAGCGCCGCAGCAGACGACTGGCAGTCTTGCCGGGAAAACCTCTTTCAACCCAGCCCCTCTACTTACTCCTTACGCGTTCGGGCAGCTACTTCGCGGCGACCTGCGCCGTTGAAAGAAATGTTTTGGCAGCAACTCGATTTTCCTCCGGACGAGAGATCTCCGAGCGCTTCAGAAATGGGGTCGATGCCGAGGTCGTCGGAAAGATAGTGGCTCTTCTACGGCATTTGCCTTCTTAAGAAGAAACTCTACGTCGGAATCGCGAACGGTTGCGAATGACCAGCCCATTCCTTTCGCACTCCGATGCTACTGACCGGAGAGGCCTTTCGTCGTTCTATGTCGGAATCAAGAACAGAATCGGAAGTATCTAGCTGCCGGCGGTCTCGTGTGGCACTGTGGCGCCTCACGATGCCAGGAACAATTTATGATTCGACTTTCCGAAACCGTTCGCTCCACGCATAGCCAAGATGGCGGAATCGTTTTGGATATCCAGCACGGCCGCATGTTTCGTCTGAATTTCGTGGGTTCCCGCATTCTCGAACTCCTAAAGAAGAACTATGAAGCCACACAGATAGCCGAGGAGATTAGCCGTGATTTCGGAGTCAGCCTCGAAATTGCGACTGCCGACGTGCGGGAGTTTCTGGATGTACTCGAGAAGCAGAAACTCGTCGAAATGCCCGCCACCTGCGTTTCGCTCTAACCGGGACAACTACCATGAGGAAAGCACTCGAATCGGCCGAGACAAAAGCGTACCGGATCCTCTTGTTTGGCGCGCTCGGTTCCCGACTGTTCGTGGAGGAAGACGACGGACAGTTTCAGCTTCCTGCAGTTTCTATCCCCACCCAGCAAAGGGCCGCCGCAAACCTCACGGCCTCCCTTCAACGCGAATGCTCTGTCACTGCGGTCTGCCTTGTCTCATTCGATCTTCCCCAGGTCCTCACGAAATGGCGGTACCAAGTGATGGAGTGTTGCGACGAAGGCCTTCCCGAACGTTTTGGTTTCCGCTGGATTCCCGTCTCATGTCTCGAGAAACGAATGTTCAAGGACGTAGCCGATTACGCCGCCGTTGAGAGATCGCTAGCCGAGTGCGCCGATCGGAATGGTGAACGCGAGGGTGCGCCGTTTGCCCGGTTCGGATGGTTCGAGACGCTCACTGCCTGGCTGCGCGATGAACTCCGGCCGGCAGGCTATCTATGGAACGGTAGATTTTCTCAATGGAACGCGAGCCCAGCGTTTAGTCTCATCCGCTTCGAAACTGATGGACCCGCCGTGTGGTTTAAAGCTGTGGGTGCGCCCAATCGCCACGAATACCCCATTACGCTGGCACTGGCGCGATACTTCTCTGCTTTCGTTCCGCCTCTGCTCGCGACCCGCCCGGAATGGAACGGCTGGCTATCGATCGAGGCCGAGGGCGCTCATCCGGATGTGACTGCAGACGGCGCCCAGTGGTCTCGAACTGCAGTGACCCTGGCCGAACTCCAGATCGCTTCGTACGGACAATCGCTGCACTTATTGGAAGTAGGTTGCCGAGATGCTCGAATCGGTTCTCTCCGAGAGCTCATCGAGCCTTTCTTCGCCGTTATGGAAGAACTTATGTTCCAGCAGGTCAAAGCAGCTCCCGCACCTCTATCACGCCGCGAAGTCCTTGCCCTTCGCGTTCGACTCGAAGATCTTTGCGCGGAATCGCAGAACTTCGAAATTCCCAATGTTCTCGGTCACCTCGATTTCAATCCCGGGAATATCGTTGTCTCCAAGGATCGCTGCGTCTTCCTCGATTGGGCGGAGGCGTATGTGGGTCATCCATTCCTTACCTTCCAATACTTGCTCGAGCATCTGCGGAGGTCAAAGCCACAAGACAAATCGTGGGAACCCGCCTTGTCAGCCGCTTATACCGACCCTTGGCGATCTTTCTTCGCGCCAGCTGAGATTGCACGAGCGATGGAAGTCGTTCCTCTTCTGGCAGTGTTCGCGTATGCCGCCCGTGGGAATGTCTGGCGCGGCTCAGAACTCCGTACTCAACCCCAAGTGGCGGGGTACTTCCGTAGCCTGACTCGCAGATTGAAATCTGAAGCGGACCGTTTGCTCCTGAACGACGCGAGGAAGGGTGTGGCGTGTCTCGCCTAATCGAAAGCCCTCCCTTGACTCCGGTGGAACCCGTCACCGAAATATTCCACGGCATTCCCGTTACGGACCCGTACCGCTGGCTGGAGGACCAACATTCACCCGAGACGCGCACGTGGATCGAAGAGCAAACAAAGTATGCCCGGACCTATCTCGACGCGATTCCGGGACGGGAACGCATTCGACAGCGAGTTCGCGAGCTACTCGATGTGGAAACGCACGATTCCTTACTGAAATGCGGCATTCGCTATGTCTTCCGAAAGCGTCGGCCCGGCGAAGAACAGCCCTCCATCTATCTCCGCGAAGAGCCGGATGGGCAGGATCAACTCCTAATCGACCCGGCCTCTCGCGGGACCGGGAACTATACCGCGGTAAAGCCATTGCGCGTGTCACCCGACGGCAGTCTGCTTCTATACGAAGTCAAACAAGGGGGCGAGCGCAAGGGGTGCTTTGAGATTTTGGATATCGCCAGCCGCCGCAGACTGCCCGATTCACTACCCCACGGATACCTACGAGGCTTTGCCTTCGCGCCGGACGGAAAGAGCTACTACTACGTCCATGAAGCGACAGCGGAGAAGAGACCCTTCTATCGAGCAGCCTACCAACACCGGATCGGAATGCAGTTCGAACTGGATCGTGAAATTTTCTGTGCCGGAGAGGACAAAAAGCTGACCCTTGTGATCATTCCTGGACGGCACTGTCTGGGCTTGCTGGTCTACCGAGACCTCGATAAGGTTTACACCGATTTCTATCTTTGGGGCATGGGCAGCACAGGTTTGCCGCTATCCATCCTGCGAAATGCAGATTACCTTTTCGCGCCGCGTTTCCTCGGAGCGCGGATCCTGGCCCTCACCGACAATGGCTCACCCAATCGCAGAATCGTTGAAGTGCGACCAAGAAGGCACCACGATCCCCTGCTCCTCACTCTAATTCCCGAAACAGATGCGATGCTTCGCACCTGGCTGATTTCTGAAAACCATATCTTGGTCACCCATTTCCGGGGTGGCGCCACGCAACTGAGTGTTTTCGATTCTCACGGCAAATGCCTCGGAGAAATCCCGTGCCAACGGGGCGAGAGCCTGCGCGCAGTTTCGGGCGACAGCGAGGACGACGAGATCTTCCTCGAGCGCGAATCGTTCACTCAGCCCGTCGAAATCATGCGCCACTCGTTATCCTCTGGCATCTCCGTCCCTTGGGCCCGACGTCACATTTCCTTCGACGGCGTAGCCTACCGTCATTCCGAAGTTACCTTTGCATCCAAGGACGGTACAAGCATCCCCATGTTTCTCGTAGGGCGACCGAGCGTTCTTACCGGCGGCATGCATCCGACCGTCATGACCTCTTACGGGGGCTACGGAATTCCGATTACGCCTCAGTTCAGCGTCCTCGTCGCATTCTTGATCGAGTGCGGATGCTTATTCGCACTGCCAATCGTCCGCGGTGGATCGGAGTTCGGCGTCGCATGGCACGAAGCGGCAAAGCGTCAGAAGCGACAGGTGGCTTTTGACGATTTTCTCTCCGCGGCGGACTGGCTTGTCAAAACAGGTAGAACATCGCCAGAAGAGCTTGCGATCTTCGGCGGGTCCAATTCCGGTCTGCTGGTTGGCGCGGCGTTGACCCAGCGCCCCGACCTGTTTCGCGCCGTTCTGTGCATGGTTCCACTCCTGGACATGCTGAGGTATCACTTGTTTGACAATGCTTATCATTGGAAAGACGAATTCGGAACTGCAGAGGATTCCGGCGATTTCCAGGCACTCGCCCGGTACTCTCCCTACCACGCCGTACAGCAGGGTGTAGCTTATCCCGCAACATTGATCGTTTCCGGTGATGCCGATCAGAATTGCAACCCATTGCATGCCCGCAAGATGACGGCACGTTTACAGGCTGCAAACGGATCATCGAACCCCATCCTTCTCGATTACACACGCTATCGCGGTCACTCACCGGTTCTGCCACTTAGTACGCGCATTGAAGCATTAACCGACCGCTTGGCTTTCCTCTGTAAGCAGTTGTCGTTGCTCCCTTGAGTAAAGGACACTTTTATGTGCATTCTTTTTTTCCAAGCTTTCTGGCATTTAATTCGATTCGACTTCTCCGAAGCTGACTTCCCGGTCCTTTATAGGCAGGTCCGAGACTGTCCGGTCACCCCTCGTTCTACGACTTCACCTAGTGCAGGACGGATCTGTTATGCCGTCGATCTCGCCTGCATCTGGTATTGGAAACAGGTCCTGTGCCTCCAGCGATCGGCGGCCACCGCTTCCCTGCTCCGGAAACACGGACTGCCGGCACAGCTGGTCCTGGGGGCAAAGCAGATGCCTTTTCGAGCGCATGCCTGGGTTGAGATGGAAGACCGCGTCGTGAATGACAAACCTTATATGCGGGAAATCTATGAAGTGCTCGAACGCTGCTAAGGGAGGCGAGAAATGAGTGTTCAATTCGGAAGATGGAGCTTCAGCGGGAGGCCTCTCCACCCAGAGGATCTGGAAAAAGTGGACTCGATCGTAGCCCCCTACGGCCCCGACGGCAAGAGCACCTATGCAGACCGAGAAGTGTGCATCCTCTATCGTGCCTTTCACACGACAAAAGAGTCCCCCGGGGAAATTCAGCCCCACAAAAGCTCGTCGGGACTGCTCATCACCTGGGACGGAAGACTCGACAATCGTCTGGAATTACTGGATGCCTTGGGAGGCGAACTCACAACCGCGAGTCCAGACGTTCAAATTGCGTCTCGAGTCTATGAGCGATGGGGTACGCATTCGTTCGGAATGCTGCTTGGCGACTGGTGCATGTCCATCTGGAATGCTCCGTCGCGGACGCTTGTCCTTGCCAAGGATCCGATTGGCGCACGCAACCTTTTCTACTCAGTCGGGAAGGAACAAATCGCCTGGTGCACGATTCTCGATCCGTTGGTTCTTATCGCTCGACGAATGCTCACACTCTGTGAAGAGTATGTCGCTGGCAGCTATTTCTTTTTCCCTTCCGCCCGTTTGACTCCTTTTTCCGAAATTCTTCAGGTACCACCGGCCAGCTTTGTGCAGTTGACCACGGATGCCCAGGAGGTGCACAAGTATTGGAAGTTTGACCCCAAGCAACAAATCCGCTACCGCTCGGATGCTGAATATGAGGAGCATTTCCGGACAGTCTTTGCCAGAGCGGTAAAACGCAGACTGCGTTCCCACACTCCGGTGCTTGCGGAGCTAAGCGGCGGCATGGATTCCTCGGCTATCGTTTGCATGGCAGACGGACTGATCGCCAAGGAATCCGCGGAAGTGCCGCGGCTCGACACCGTATCCTACTACGATGACAGCGAACCCAATTGGAATGAGAAGCCCTATTTCTCGGCGGTCGAACGGCGTCGTGGAAGGATCGGTTGTCACATCGACGTTGGCCACCGTGAGTCGTTGCTCGGCCGATTCGGAGGCGAAGAGTTCGCTGCGACTCCCTTCTCACAAGGCGGGAATCGAGAGCAGTCGGCAAAGACTCTCCAGGCTTGCATGCAAGCGCAGGGAAATCGCGTCCTTCTCTCCGGGATCGGAGGGGACGAAGTTCTCGGAGGATCGCCGGATCCGTTGCCGGAACTCCGGAATCTCCTCGTAACCCTCCGGCTTAGAATACTAGCCCACCAACTTAAACTTTGGGCGCTCGAGAAAAGGAAACCTTGGTTACACCTGTTCCTCGATTCCCTGCGGGGATTTCTTCCTTCCCGGCTCGGAAGCCTTGGCAAGCAGAAAGGACCTGTGCCTTGGCTTGATCCATCATTCGTCCGGCGGAACTGGGCGGCCATCGCGGGATACCCTTCGGCCATCAAACCGTGGGGGCCCATGCCTGCCTTTCAGGACAACCTAGCCGTCATTCACTCACTCGAGAGGCAGCTTGCCTCGACGCCGCTGCCGTGCCATCCCGCCTGTGAAATACGCTATCCCTTTCTCGATCGCGAACTACTGGAATTCCTTTGCGCCATACCGAGGGAACAGGTCGTGCGTCCCGGAGAGCGGCGCGCCCTCATGCGGCGTTCTCTGGTTGGCATCGTTCCAACCGAGATCCTCGGGAGAAAAAGAAAAGCCTTCGTTGCCCGAGCGCCCATGGTGGCGCTCGCCGCGGCATGGCCGGAGCTTGTCGAGATGGCCGCGCACCTCGTCAGCGGCGCTCTCGGAATCGTGAATCCGAAAATGTTGAAGGAAGCGCTCTGCGCGGCGCACCAGGGTCGTGAAACCCTTACGATCCCGATGACAAGGACAGTTGCCATGGAGTTATGGCTCCGGACCATGCGGAGCAGCAACATTCTCCTTCCTGAGCCTCACCTTGCTGCGCCGGCTGCTCCGCGGAGCCCAAAACACCGAGCCCGGAATGCTCTCTGGATGAGCCAGGCCCTCGGATCCGGGGAACAAACCTCAGGAGGTGCCTCATGAAAAAACCGGCCGCACTGATGGCGATTCTCCTTGTCGCGCAGGCCGCCGCACTCGTTGGGCAGAATGCGCAAACCTCCACTCAAGATACGCACCGACAGGACGAGGAACATCCCTATCACGTTCGTCCACCTTCGGAGCCATTGCCCGCCACGCTCGATCCGCTCCAATTTAAAGACAATCACTCCACGTTTGTGGCGTACACAATCGCAGGCCGGATACGTGAGCTTCTGTACCAGGAGCCCTGTTATTGCCCCTGCCACAGGGAACAACACCACCAGAGCTTGCTGGATTGTTTTGGCGGGAATCACGGCGTGTCGTGCCATCTCTGCAAGCAAGAGGTCATCTACTGCTACGAACAGAACAAACTCGGGAAGAACCCAGCAGAGATCCGCGAGGGGCTGATGGACTACCGATGGAAAACGATCGACGTTGCGAAGTACGCGGAAGACTTTTTGACGCCGCAATAAGTCCCCGCTTTCGGATGGCATCCCGTCCCTGGAGGGGATGAAATTCGAACAGGAAGAGATTCAGCTCGCGAGGGCTGAATAGTCAGAAAATCAGAATAGAGAGGTGCAGTATGAAATACAGCAAGCCGGAAATAATCAACCTGGGGTCGACAGGCAACATCCAACTGACGTCGAAGGTGGATGGTTGTATCGAGGATAATCCGAGACTGCATACTTGTTCAGCGTATGAAGCTGACGAGTAGCCTCGTGAGGGGGTGGCTGGCTCCGGCCGCTACCCCCCTCTCTCTGGAGGTCGCGCCGATTCCTCGTAGTCTTCACGAAATGTCACTCCGGCAAATTCACTTGCTGCATGTTGCGAAGTTCGCGCCAACGCGCGTACTCGCCGGACTTTGCGGGATCCACATCCTGTTCGCCTTTTAGCCAAAAACGGAACCAGTCCACAAGGCCCTGCTGCGACGTCTCCCTTTCCCAGGGCTTGATCAATTCATGGTCCGCATCGGGGAGCAGGAGGAACTCGACCGGTTTTTGGAGCCGCGCAAGCATGCTGAACCATTCCCAGTTCTCGAGCACCCCTCCCGAGGCACCAAAGGCCATCACGCGAATCGGTGTATGAACCCTCGTGAGATTGAAGCCCGGTGAGTTCTTGAGCCAGGTCTCGAGCCCTTCTCCGAAGGGTTCGCCGCCATTTAGCGCAACGCTATCCGGGAGATCGTCACGCGCGACGAATTGAAAGTAACTCGCGTCCTCGCCTTCTGCGAGCACGGCAGCAGCGAATCGATAGGTGGAGTGTGTCAGCGTGTAGCCGACATCATAAAATGTCCGGCTGAATCCGGTAATGCCAACTCTATTTCTGTCGATGATCCCTTTTTCGTCCAGGTAATCGATAGCGCCCTGATATTCCGCCATTCCCCGCGGTCCTTCTTGTAGATTGTTGAAGCTGTAGCCGCTCGCTTGTAGCACCGCGAAACCTGCCGCTGCCAGCGGGCGCGCGGCAAAGGCGCTGGACCATTCAATGAGGCCGTCGATAGAGAAGCGTGCGGCGCTAAACCCGTGAGTCTGAATGACGAGCGGGTATCTCTTTCCAGCAACGTAGCCGATGGGAAGATACAGTCCCCCTCGCCATTCGCGCCCGGTACTGTCTTTCCAGGCAATGACCTCCACGCTTCCCAACTCAATGTCCGCAAGTTGCGGATTAGGGTCAAGCAGCAAAGCCTTCCGCTTTGTCTCAGGATCGGAAACAAAGATCTTCGGGGGACGGTTCACGTCTTCTTCGACGGTGACGCTCAGTGGAACACGCGGGGTTTCTGCTGCCGGCACCCTGTGCTCCAATTTGTGATATTCGAGACTGGGTATTTCGACCCTTACGCCATATCTCGTTTTCCTCCGGGCATCTAATTCCTTTTCGTCCGCTCCATTGAGCGGAAGATACATGTTCGGCAAATCAACCGACCGGCTGTCGGCCGCCCACTCGACATGAGGAAGCCAAAGATAGCTCGGGACGTCGAGCAATGGTCTCGCCGCTGCTCGATCGACATCCACTAACAAATAGTGCCTAAGCCCAAAAAATATTCTTCCGCCCGCCCGGTACTTCCCTGAAAAACAGTTTTGAATGTGTTCGCTCTGATACCCCTTCCACAGCGAAGGGCACTCGCGGACCGTTTCTCCCACCAGAACGTATCTACCGTCGGGGGAAAGCGAAATCGGAGCATCGCTCCGAATCCGCTCGGACACCCTTAACGGTCCGGGTGATTTCGTCCCCCTTTGGACAAATAAGGATGCGAGATACTGAACTTCTACAGGCTTTCCGCACGGATCTCGGATTAGATCAGGTAACTGCTGGTCAACAACCACGATCCCGTAACGACGGGCTTTCCGGTCACACTCCGCACGATCGACGATCGGATCGGCCAGAAACACGAGCTCCCTCCCGTCGCTCGTGATGTCGTAGGAGGTGATTGCCGTGGGGTGATGCGTCAACCTCTTCAAGCGCCGGTTCTTAATGTCAAAGGAGAACACCTGGGAAACTTCGTCTCGGTTTTCCCCTAGAAAAACGAGTGTGTGTCCATCGGCAAGCCAGCGGACGTTGCTGATCGCGTCTCGATTCGACGAGGAAGCCATCTTCACGATAACGTCGCGTTTCGGCGAATCGAGTGCTTCGGCGGAGTGGAAGAGAAGAAGCGAAAATTCGTTCGTATCATTCGCCATATCCCCTTTTTTGAGCAAAATGACGAACAGCTTGCCGTCAGGAGAGAATCGCGCAAACCCTTCTGCGGGTCGGAGGCTCAGGCCATAGTCAGGATCCGCCAGTCGCGTCAACTCAATACCGTCTTGAACGGTCACAAGTCGTTTCTTGGGCGCGGAGGGTACGGCTTGTTTGAGTTGTTCTTGTGCACAAACTTTCGGCATGCCGCAAACGAGACCTCCGAGGATCAGGAGAGGCAGCAAGCGAGAAAAGTTCTTGCGCGCCGACGGAGTGCAGACTGACCTTGGGCGGTTCACGAGCACACCTCTAGCGTTCGGATCGGATGAGTGCATTTGAGATTCAGCCTTATTCAGAATGTAAGTTTGAGAGCGAACTGCAGAGATCGCGGTCCGCCGGCTTGGTAGATCGGGCTCAAGCCTCCCAGGCTTTCCGCCAGGGTAGCGGCAGCTAGTCCGAAAGTCGTGGACCCCGCGTAGTAATAGGAATTGATCGTGCCAAAATTCGGATGGTTGAAGATGTTGAATGCCTCGGCTCGGAACTGGAGTTTCAGCCGTTCATGGATCGGAAATTCACGCCGCAGGGCCGTATCCAACTGCCAAGCCCCAAAGCCGCGGACGAAGTTTCGCGGGGCATCGCCATATTCGCCGGCGGTCGGCAGACTGAAGGCATTGACATTTACAGCCCGACCGCCAGGGCACCCCACTCCATAGATATTCGCGCATTGTTGCCCGTACACATAGATGGGTTGACCGGGGACGAGATTGAGACCCGTGTATTCGAATGCTTCGGTCACGGGGTTATAGCTTCCATTTCCCTGAAGTGTCACTGGAAACCCCGTGCGCGCGCTGAAACGACCGTCGATGGCCCAATGCTGCAGTATTGCGCGCGCAAAGGAATTACCGAGAGAGCCGGTCGGCACACTGTAGGAGAGGGCGGAAGATAGGTTTTGCCGTAGATCGTAATCGCAATTCCCGCGGACGTAGGGGAAGGCGGTGTTCTGCGATCCGTAATCAAGGCAGTGTGACCAGGTGTAGGAAGCCAACGCTTCCAGATTGCCTGTCAGCCTCCGTTGGAATTTCAGCTGCAAGCTGTTGTAGTCGGATGTAGATCGGCTCTCATAAAACTGAATATTGGCAAAGTTAGGATTTAATGCTCCAGGGTTCAGCTCTTCGAGCTGTAGCATCTTTCGCCCGAAGGCTCCCACATAGGAAAGGGTGATGGATTGTGCCTTTCCCAGAGCTTGTTCGACCGTGAAATTGGTTTCGAGAGTATACGGAAGCTCGAGATGGGTCGGGAACGCAACTGCACCATAATAAGGTACTGCAGGCGGGTTCGAGACCGGCGGTGCAGCCGAGAGGCTCGCCAAAGGAAAACTCAGTAGCCCCGTGGGAGAGTAGAATCCTGCATAGCCGGGGCCGCCAAAGCCTTGCGATCCCGCTTGCTGCCCGGTGTCATAGAAAACCCCACCCCCTCCACGGATGACCGTTTCATATCCTGATTTTTCGCGGAGTAGGTAGGCCGCACCCAGTCTGGGTGCCAGGTTATGCCAGCTGGTCTGCCAAAGGGGCGTACCAAGTGGTGCTAGGGTTAGCGTACTCAGGCTGCCGCCTTCGACAGTGTAGGGCTTCACGCCTTGCGTGACCCCCGGTGCAGGATTCACTTCCCAGCGCAGCCCAAGCGACAAGGTCAGGCGGGGCGTTAGCCGCCACTCATCCTGTCCGAAGGCGGAGAAATTCTGATATAGGGGATACGCCGAGCCGTTGCCCTCCGCATACGCACCGTCGGCGTTATTTGCCATGATCGATGCCGAACTTAGATAGTAATAGACCGTGAAGGGGTTTTCAGCCCTCAGGATGGGCATCAGCCTGCGATAGTCCACTCCAAACTTGAATTGATGTCGGCCGAAGGTCCGGCCGACGGCATCAACAACGTTCCATTGTCGCTGCTGAGATCTCTCGAAGTACTGCTGGAGCTCCGGTTGAGGGCCGAAGAAAAGAAAAAATGTGATTTGGTAGTCAGGATTTGCTTGGTTGTCGATTCCCTGCAGATTTGCCAAATCAACCGATTGCGCTCCCGCAAAATTGTCTATACGCGCGGCGCTTCTAGCGGAGTTTGAACTGTAGTTCAAGCGGAGATCGTTATTCCAACGCTCCGACCAGGCGGTGGTAATTCCAAGCGTATAGGTCCGCGTCGAAAAAGACGTAGTTTCCACTTCCGACGCCGGGACTCCCCGCGCCGTCGAGCTCGAAGGCGTGTAGCTGTAGCGAAAAAACAGCCTCGACTTGCCGAGGATGGCCTGGTCGAGCCGGACGCTGAGGGCATCGAGTGAACTGGGATTCGACCATGTCCCGACGTATTGAGCCAATCCATCCCCGAGGTCGGGTCCGTTCGGTAACGGAAAGGCTTCCATCACTTGCTGAAGCGCACCCGGGGTGCTCGTGCGCAAGGCGACATCCGGGACGTAGCTCATCTGTGGGGCCACCGGTTGCGTGAGCCGCAATCCCTCGTAGGAAAAAAAGAAAAAGGTCCGGTCCTTCCCGTCATAGACGCCGGGAATGCGGACCGGCCCTCCGAGCGTCCCTCCAAAATCATTCTGCTGTTCTTCTGATTGCGGCAGGTGATAGTAGTCGTTGAACCAGCTGTTTGCGTCGAAAACGCCGTTGCGCACGTAATCGAAAAGGGAGCCGTGCCATTGATTGGTCCCCGAACGCGTTACGAGAGAGAATTGAGCGCCAGGACTGCGTCCATATTCCGCTGAATAAGTGGAGGTCTCGACGCGAAACTCTTCAAGCGCATCGACAGAAACAAGCCCCTGGGTTGTTCCCAAGGTTGTGGCCGCCGGAAGCGTGCCGCTATTTCCGAGAAACGCTGGATTTCTCGGGTCGAGTCCTCCATTGGCAGAGACACCGTCGACCGCAAAATAGTTGGATTCCGTTCTTTGGCCGTTGACGCTGAATTCTCCGCTCACCCCCGTAGCGGCAGGCAATTGCGGGCTGGTGGTAATCACCCCTGGCGTCAACAGGATCAAATCTTGAAAGCTTCGTCCATTCAACGGCATGTTTTCGATAAAATTGTGATCGACAACCGTACTGACTGCCGCATCGGTGGTGTTGATTACCGGCGCTCCTCCTTCTACCGTTACGGTGATCGATGCGGCTCCAACCGGAAGAACAAAGTTGATCGACAGGGCGTCTTCCACGTTCAGCACAATGTTGGGCTTGATCAGCGCTTTAAAACCGATCTTCGAAACCTGAATCTGATACGTGCCGGGAGGAAGGTTCGTCACCAGATAGATCCCCTCCCCATTGCTCTTGCCCGCGTACTGCACGTTAGTGAATTCATTCACCACCAGAACGTCGGCACCCACAACCACAGCGCCGTCCGGATCGAGAACTCGTCCGCTTACCGTTCCGGTGGGAGACTGCCCCGCACAAGAAGAGTACAAAAGAAATACCAAACACAAAACTCCGATGGCATAAACCAAACGCACAGAACCCCCATCGTTGCACGAATCTTAACGTATCTTCTGGGAATATAGGGCGACGGTTCACTTTGTATCGAAGTTGCAGAAAGAGTGAGCCACTTTTGGACCCGCGTTAGTCTCTCGTGTCCGGAATCCCGGACACATTTTCCGGAACGTTTCATTGTCTGACCTGTTTTGCCGAGATTCTCCTCGGAATCCTCTCGCAGGAAATCCAAGACGAGTGCACACACCTCCGGAGCGCCCGAGGAAAGAGATTCTCGCCTCCTTTTCGTTTTGTAGGGCTAAGGGCGTCGTTCGGGCCCCGCAAAGGGCTCAGTGCTTTTCACTCCCTGGCCTGCGCCAAAACAGGGGAAGTCCCGAGAAAGAGGTGCGCGATGAGCCGGCGTTCAACAGGCGCGTAAGCACTGACACTCTGTCTGTCTACCTCACCTCTGCTCACGGCAACACCGGGGGGAACTTCCTTGGGTACCGAAAAGACCTGAGATTCTGTCGACTACGACCGGGCAAGCTATTACGTCCCAAACATTTGATAAGTAAACGTAATTAACAGAACGAATTGACGATCGCCCAATAATTCTCCTTTGTCTCTTACGTCCGCCTGGTCCTTCGCAATAGGGACACTAAATAGACACCAAATCCACAACGCATTTCGAGGCTGCGCACTCTTTTCCCCGGCTCGCTTTGCTTCTCCGGAGCCACGGCTGATCGAAAACCGGACCGCACCCGGCGGAATCTGCACCGAACTGTTGCGCGAGAGTCAGCAAACAGACAATTACGTGCGGGATTCACCAATCCTGCGATTCCGGCGTCCGCCGCTGGTCATCCCAGTTCAGTCACCGCCAATGCACGCAGTCCATTTTCCAGGGGAAAACTGTTAGGCGCACGAGAGACGACCGCAGCGCTGGCGACGCGCGATTTGCCCACCACCTTGCGCACGAAATCGATATTCACCGCGTCAGCGACCGTCGGGAGTTCGGTCCATTTCGCTTCGAAAAGCTCCAATTCCCCGCCGACATCAACCACGAAGTCCACTTCACGGGTGCGATCACGCCAGAAGAACAGACTTCCTAGGCGCCCAGCGCGGCGCTCACGAGCCCGCAGTTGAGCGAAAACAAATGTTTCCCAGATCGCGCCCGCCGCTGGTGACTGGCGTAGCGCTTCCTCGGAACGGGTGTTCAGTAGCGCGCACAGCAGCCCGGTATCCGCCAGGTAGAGTTTTGGACTCTTGACAATGGACTTGGTCCGGTTCGAGAACCATGGCTCGAGCAGCACCACTTGCCCCGAGGCTTCGAGCATCGACAGCCAAAGGTTGGCCGTCGAAGGGGCGATCCCGACGTCACGTGCCAGATCAGCCTTGTTCAACAAATTTGCGGAGCGTAGGGCGCAGGCACGTAGAAAACGCTCGAAGTCCCGCAGGTTGCCGACGTTGGCCAGTGAGCGTACGTCGCGTTCAAGGTAGGTGGCCAAATAGGAGTTGTAGAAGGCCACGTGGTCAATATCCGGGTTAGCGTATAGCTCCGGAAAGCCCCCGCGCACGATGGCCATCTCGAGCTCAGTTGCCGGCAGAGCCGCCCGAATCTCGGTCAGCGAGAGCGTTTCCAGTTCTACAATATCTGCCCGCCCTGCCAGGGATTCCGCGACGCTCTTCATCAAGGAAAACTTCTGTGAACCGGTAAGCAGGAACTGCCCGTTCTGGCTGCGACGGGCATCCACGGTTGCCTTGAGATGCCGGAATAAACCTGGCGCATATTGCACTTCATCGATGATCATCGGCGGTGGGTGGCGTTTAAGAAAAGTGCGCGGTTCTTTTTCGGCCTGCTCCGCTTCAGAGGGAAGGTCAAGGGAGACAAACCCGTGATTTGGAAACAGGCGTAGAAAGGTGGAGGTCTTGCCGGTCTGCCGGGCGCCCGTTAGCACCACGACCGGCCGGGTCCGAGCAGAGCGTTGCAGCCGCGGTTCGATTTGGCGAGGTATCCACATGTGTATAATATGCGATACAATCGCATATTTAGCAATAGCCTTTCACCGGCGAAGAAGGAAACGAAGCTATCCGAATCACCGGGGCTGAACTTCGATTTCTATCTTGAACAGTAAATCGAAAGGCTGCTCTATGATGCCGAGTGGAAAGTCTACTACCCATTTGATCGTGTCTGCCCGAAGCGTGATGACCTGCCGGATTCCCTAGGAAACAGGATTTGGACGATCTTCAGGGGCCGCCGATGGGCTCCGGTTTCACAGCGACAGCAGAAACTCACGGATGGTTCGGCTGTACCCGCAAATAGGCGAACAGCAGCGGTTGCGAACTCGGATGGGTGCTTCCGCCGTTCGGCTCCACGGTCACAAACACCGCATCGATTTCCTTGAGCATGTTCGGGTCGTCCGAACGCACCACCCAACGCTTTTTGGTCGCGTTGTCTTCGTAGAAGACCCCCAGATTCATGGCCTGCTTGTTGTCCAGGCCCCGCCGGCTTCCCCACGCCTGGAATGTGCTGGCCTGCTTGAATCCCGCTTCCTGGTCG